>Ga0209536_100001236_pt1 | contig 42368 bp, 37 predicted proteins | sample DeeMarSeWOR28_12_FD_187461 | JGI IMG/M metagenome (GOLD analysis project Ga0209536, IMG submission 187461) | Marine sediment microbial communities from White Oak River estuary, North Carolina - WOR-2-8_12 (SPAdes) (version 2) | ecosystem: Environmental > Aquatic > Marine > Intertidal zone >...
AACAATTTTAACGGGCACAACAGTCTTCGTGTTCATTTTGGATTGGGTAATGCAGCAGCTATAGACTCAGTCGTAGTTGAATTTCCATCCGGACAATCAGCGATTCTCACTAATGCTCCCATAAATACTGTTCATAATATTGAAGAGGATATTCCTGCCGGATACTTAAAAACTAATTTTAAATCCGATAAAACTTCCGGTGAGGAACCCTTAACAGTTGAGTTCAGTGATCTTTCAGTATTTGATCCTAACTTACCAGTTACAAGCTGGGAGTGGGATTTTGATAATGATGGCACAGTTGATGCGACTGATCAAAATCCATCACACACATACATGCAAACAGGTATTTATTCTGTAAGGTTGGTTGTTTCTAACGGCAGTTCTGCTGATACACTGATCAGAGCAGACTATATTTCTGTTAATCCTGTTACAAGTGTTGAGGTTGAAGATCAGCTGCCAGGGGAGTTTAGTTTATATCAGAATTATCCCAATCCTTTTAATCCAACTACGGTGATTAAATATTCCCTTGCAGAAGAATCATTTGTTACATTGAAAGTCTATAACATACTCGGTTTGGAAGTATCAACACTTGTTAACGAGAAAAAAGCACCCGGATTTTACGAACTAAATTTTGGGGGTGAAAAACTGCCCTCCGGAGTTTATGTTTACCGCATAGAGGCTGGTAATTTTACCTCCTCAAAAAAAATGTTGCTTATAAAATAACCCATTTTAAGCCTCGCTGCTAAAAAAAGGAAGTTTGTATTGTGCCACCCGTGATACTTGCTTCTGCAGTCGGGGCTTTTTTTATACTGATCAGAAGGGAAATTATTAGATGAAAAACCAATTTATTATTATATCAATTTTTCTTGTTCTCTTGTCTCAATTTCTCTATGCACAGACTGACGAAGAAAAATCAACGAAATGTGATTGCACTGAATGTCATCAGTTTGATTTTTGGCTTGGTAAATGGAAAGTTGAATGGATGAATAAAGATAGCACCGTCAGTGAGGGAACAAATACGGTTAATTCAATTTTAGATGGATGTGCTATTGAAGAAAATTTTAACGGCAATCCGGGAATGGATTTCAGAGGAAAAAGTTTATCGGTCTATAACCATAGGCATAAAATCTGGCAGCAGACGTGGGTAGATAATGAAGGCTTTTATATGCTTTTTGCAGGCGGCATGCAGAAAGATAAAATGATTTTATCCAGAACCGTTGAAACAACTGAAGGTCCACTAGCGCAGCGGATGGTTTTTTATAACATACAAAAGGATTCATTCGATTGGAACTGGGAATCTTCTACAGACGGTGGTAAAACCTGGAAGCTTAATTGGAAGATAAAGTATAGAAGAATTTAAACCTCTTCCTTAGTCCCATTCCATTGTAACTTGCCTGCTCGCCTCCAGGCGAAGCTGTAAGACGGTAAGTATTACTTGTAGTCTGTAAAAGTAATCGCTGCTGATTAATTAAGAAGTAATTAATTTAACTTTATACTATATTTAAAAAAAATCAATCAGGCAATTCCAAATTTGTAATATGCACTTCATCTCTAACCAAAAGCAACGAAGGATCAAAATCTGCATCTTCCTCAAATAGTGTAGCTGCTTCATTGAAGTTTACAACGTCTCCAACACTAACCTGTTTCATTACAAATTTTTTATAATACCAAGTGGTGGTTGTAGTTTTCATTCCCATCATATCTGTAACTGCCTTTTGAACAGTACACGTTACACCTGCAACTTCACCAGTACCAGCTTCAGTAACCTCTGTACTCATAGCTTGCCCCATCTGTTCTGCATATTGCTTCGCCTCATCGTCTGACATACCCGCAAATTTATCCATTCCCTCTATCTCTACTCTTGTTCCTTCCATTGTGTCAGGATTGTACGTTGTTACAACATTTCCGTCTGTTATTATTACAGTTTTTGTTTCTTCAACTGTATTTGACATGGGTATTTCTCTTCTCTCAGTCTCGTAACTGGCCATATTGTTTCCATGATTATCTATATAAATATCTTTTGATGTAGTGGTCTTAATCCCTGCAGCGGTCGTAGTCCTTTCCATTTTAATATGGGCTTTCTTAAATTCAAACCGCTCGATAGTCTCTTGGGAGAAAATATTTACACATATCACAAGCTGGATAACTAGTGTAGTAACTACAACTTTAATAATTGATAGTTTTATTAAAATTTTCATAAAACTGCCTCCTGTTTAATTTTGTTCTTAAATAATCATCTAAAAAGCATCATATTCTTAATCTCAATAAAATCTGCCGCCAGCTATCTTCGGTTTTCACTGGTTGGATCTCCTGAGAGAAGTTTCTCCCTTCGTTCATTATCATAAACCCATGATGACCAGTCCAACTATACAGAGTTACATTTTCTTAAACTTAGTTATTGTGATCTGATTTATATTGCGCACGTTGGAACCTGCTATGTAAATGTTCCCCTCATCATCAACAGTAATAGCTTGACCTTCACCCAGTATCTGTTGGCCATCGTTGTCAACTACAAAACTTTCCCAAGCGAGATTACCGTTCTTGTTGAGCTTGTGTACATACATCTGGCTCATCTTGTCCCCGGTGATGTAGATATTATCTTCAGAATCCAAAACAAAATCTTTCGGAAAGTTCGTTTGCCCAGCCATGTTCAACCATGCAGTAGTCCAGACTGAGTCCCCTTCCGGAGTGTACTTGAGGGTGCAGAAGTCCTTGTCAGACTTGAGGTTCCACAGGTAGCCTACCACGATCACGTTTTCCTCACCGTCAAGTGCTATGCCTATGGGCATATCACGTTTGTTGTTAGTGCCGTTAATGCTGTGTGACCATTTCAGGTTGCCGAATTTGTCATACTTTACGGTTGTAATATCCTGCTGCCCTTCATTCGACCAGCTTTCTCCGGTGATGTAAATATCACCAACGTTATTTGTCACAACTGCGTACGCTTCATCTCTCTCATCAGCACTTCCATTAAAATATTGCTCCCAATCAAAAACTAGTACGATCTGGATCGAGTCTGGTTTTACATAAACCGTATCCCACTTGTAGCGAACAATACTATAGTCGTCATTAGGGTGTGTACTTCTTCCAGCGACAATCATATTGCCACCTGTGTCCAATGTCATATCATTTGGATAGTTTCGCCTGTCTTCACCAGTACCATTCCAGGAGTGCTTCCAAATACGTTTTCCCGTATCAGCGTTATATATCTCGGAGTGATAATCCTCGGCGGTTGCAGGTCCCGCTATATGAACACTCTTGCCGGAAACAAAAACCATGTTATTCCAAACCTCAATTCCACACGGTTCATCGCCATGACCTGGTTCACTGGTATGTGTTGCAGTCCATAGTACTGAACCTTCAGGACTGTATTTCATCGTCCAGTAATCGGATGCATCAACACCTACAGGAGATTGGTAACTTAGCCCGGTAACATATATGTTGCCATAGTTATCGAATGCCATGTCTGCTGGTTTGTCGTGATAGTTTCCAGGACCAGCATAAGTCTGCACCCAGACGGTGTTACCTGACCGGTCAAGTTTTATAAGCAGAAAATCTTCCTCGGCTATATTCTCACCCTGCACAGTGCCCAATAAATAAATATACTCACCAACTGCCTGCATCTTCACTACAGTAGGGGGCATAACAGCCCCGGTTTTTTGGTAAGGATTCAACCACTCCTGAGAATATTGTCCGAATACATTGCCGTTGAATCCCAGACTCAAACCTATGACAGCAATTGTTAAAATATTTAAAAATGATTTCATAGCAGCCTCCCTTAATTTTCCTTTAATATATAACTTCAATTCTCAGGAAGACTTTTATAGTTAGAATATTCTGGATAGATCTTCTGTTCTCTCCACTAAATCCTCTGCAGGTATGAAGAGTATATTTTTTGAATGAAAATAATGAAATATATTTTACGCTAATAGCAAAGGTTTGTGATTAGCAAGTGAAAAAATCTACACTTCAATCCCGAATTAAGTTAGGAACAGGCATTCTCAGTTTGACATGCGCCTCTTAAATACTCTCTGCTAAATACAACCTACTAAAGTTTGATTTCCCTCCCCTTTTGGCTAAATTTGCCTTTATTTTTTTGAAAAACGAAGCTAAATGAGATATCCTCACGCAGAAATAGAATCTAAATGGCAGAAATTCTGGGAAGAAAATCAGGTTTATAAAACCGACTTTTCAAAAATCGATAAAAAGCTTTATCACCTAAATATGTTTATCTATCCATCAGGTGCAAAGCTGCACACGGGACACTGGTATCACTATGGTCCTTCCGACTCATGGGCTCGTTATAAAAGGTTGAGAGGTTACAATGTTTTTGAACCTATGGGATACGATGCCTTCGGACTGCCTGCCGAGAACTATGCAATACAAACCGGAATCCATCCGCAGGAAAGCACGCTGAAAAATATTGAAGACATAAAAGAACAGTTGAAAAAAATAGGGTGTATGTACGATTGGAATGCAGAACTGATGACCTGCTCTCCAGAATATTACAAATGGAATCAGTGGCTTTTTCTTCAGCTTTATAAAAAAGGATTAGCTTACAGAAAAAAAGCTCCGGTCAACTGGTGCCCTAAAGATCAAACCGTACTAGCAAACGAACAGGTGCACGACGGAACCTGCGAAAGATGCGGGACTGAAGTAATCCAGAAAAATCTCCATCAGTGGTTTTTCAAAATAACTGATTATGCAGAAGAGCTTCTTCAAGGATTAGATAAGATCAACTGGCCTGAAAAGACTAAGCTCATGCAGCGCAACTGGATCGGCAAAAGTACCGGTGCAGATGTGAACTTTAAAGTGGTCGGTACCGATAATATGATTAGAATATTTACAACAAGACCTGATACTCTTTTCGGTGCAACTTATATGGTACTTGCACCCGAACATCCACTCGTTGATAAGCTGATAACCGACGAACAAAAGACTAGAGTTGAAGAATACAAAGAATCAATCAAATCTTTAACTGAAATTGAAAGAACATCAACTGTAAAGGAAAAAACCGGAGTGTTTACGGGTGCCTATGCAATCAATCCGGTTAATAATAAAAAAATTCCTATCTGGATCGCTGATTACGTATTGCTGACTTACGGAACAGGCGCAATAATGGCTGTTCCCGGGCAGGATGAACGCGATTGGGAATTTGCGGAAAAGTTTGATCTGCCGATTATCAGAACTGTTCAACCACCGGAAAATTTTGAAGGGAAAGCATATCTGGGTGATGGTCCTGCAATGAACAGCGATTTTCTGAATGGATTAAATGTTGAAGATGCAATAAAGAAAATAAATAATTGGCTCGAAGAAAAAGGAATAGGTAAAGCGACGATTAATTACCGCCTGAGAGATTGGCTGATTTCACGGCAACGATACTGGGGAACCCCGATTCCAATCATTCATTGTGAAAAATGCGGCGAGATCCCGGTAAGTGAAAATGAATTGCCTGTTGATCTTCCATATGATGTTGATTTCCAGCTCGGTGGTGAATCGCCTCTGGCAAGGAATGAAAAATTCATAAATGTGAAATGTCCGAAGTGCGGTTCAAATGCTAAACGTGATCCTGATACGATGGATACTTTTGTGGATTCTGCATGGTATTATTTCAGGTTTCTCAATCCAAATTTTTCAGGGGGAATTTTTGATAAATCAATTGCTGATAACTGGGTCCCGGTTGATATGTACGTTGGCGGAGCTGAACACGCAACTATGCATTTGCTCTATGCAAGATTCATTCACAAATTCTTGAGAGATATCGGATTAACTACAGGCAACGAACCGTTCCTGCATCTTATTCACCAGGGAACAATCACAAATGCAGGTGCAAAGATGTCAAAATCCAAAGGCAATGTTGTTAACCCTGATTTGTTTACATCAAAATACGGTTCGGATGTTTACCGTCTGTATTTGATGTTTATGGGTCCCTACGATATGGGCGGCGACTGGAGCGATAAGGGAATTTCCGGCACAGATCGCTTTGTAAACAGAGTTTATGACCTATTCAATGAATATACGGATTTGGATAATCGATCAACAGCAAACGAGAAATATGATTTGAATTCGCTGTCTGGTGCAGATAAGTTTGTGTACAGAAAAGTGAACCTGACATTATTTAAAGTTGATGAGGAGATAAATCATTTCCGGTTCAATACTTCGATCGCTGCACTTATGGAATTGCTTAATAATTTTAAAGATTTATCAGAATGTTCAAAAGAAATTCAAATGTATGCTTTGCAGAGATTTGCTATTATGCTTTCACCTCTTGCACCTCATCTGGGTGAAGAATGCTGGAGCTTGCTGGGTAATTCTTCATCGATTTTTGAAAAGCCTCTATGGTACGATGCAGATAAGACAGCACTCATTGAAGATTCTATAAGTATTGCAGTACAGGTAAACGGTAAGGTCAGGGCGACAGTTGAAGTACCGATTAACAGCGAGCAGGAAGCAGTTAAGAAATTGGTATTTAATGAAGATAAAGTGATAAAGCACACAGGGGGTAAAAGAATAATTAAGGAGATTTACGTAAAAAATAAAATTTATAACATCGTCGTGAAGTAAAATTTTATGCTTGATATTAAATTTATTAGAGAGAATCCTGAACTTGTAAAGCAAGGGATCAAAAATAAAAATGAAAAGGATCGTATTGATGAAATTCTTTCTCTGGATGAAAAGCGTAGAAAATTAATCTCTGAAGCTGAAGAGCTTAAAGCAGAAAAAAATAAGGTTTCTTCAAAAATTCCTAAGATGAAAAAAGCTGGTGAAGATACAACGGAAATTTTTGCCGAAATGAAAAAAGTCTCGGATAATATTTCCGAATTGGATTCAAAACTTAGAGATATTGAAAGTGAACTAAACAATTTGCTTATGTATGTGCCCAATCTTCCGCATTCTTCTGTTCCGGTCGGCAAGAGTGCAGCAGAAAACCTTGAAGTAAAGAAATGGGAACCAGATGGTTACAATTTTGATAAAACTGAAAAGACACTTGATCATATTGAGCTTGGAAAAAAATTAAACATACTCGATTTTGAAGGAGGAGCAAAAGTTTCAGGCTCAGGTTTCCCTGTTTATATTGGCAATGGTGCGACACTGGAAAGAGCCCTTATCAACTTTATGCTGGATTATCATCTGACAAATCATAATTACAAGGAAGTGTTTCCTCCATTTCTCGTGAACAAAGAATCTATGCAGGGAACAGGACAGCTCCCAAAGATGGAAGATGATATGTATGCCATAGAGAAAGACGGTTTGTATCCGGTTCCCACGGCAGAAGTACCGATTACAAATCTTCATCGAAATGAAATGTTGGCTGAAAAAGACTTGCCGATAAATTACGTTGGCTATTCAGCCTGCTTCAGAAGAGAAGCCGGTTCATGGGGAAAAGAATCAAAAGGATTCCTACGCGTTCACCAATTTAACAAGGTTGAAATGGTAAAAGTCGTAAAACCCGAAACATCAAATGAAGAATTGGAAAACATAGTTAAAGATGCTGAAGATATTTTAACAGCTCTGAAAATTCCCTACAGAATACTTTTACTTTGCAGCGGTGATTTAAGCTTTGCAGCTGCAAAATGTTACGATATAGAAACCTGGTCACCTGCAGAACAAAAATGGCTTGAAGCCTCATCCTGCAGTAACTTCGAAGATTTCCAGGCACGAAGAGCAAGCATTCGTTTCAAACGAGATGGAGCAAAAAAACCTGAATTTGTTCATACATTAAACGGCTCGGGATTGGCTACAAGCAGATTGATGGTATCTTTGCTGGAAATATATCAAACTTTCGAAGGAACCGTAATAGTGCCGGAAGTGTTACAAAAATACACTGGTTTTAGTGAAATTAAATAACCATTTTGCCTTTCGAAGTCTTTAACATTTATCGACCCTATCAACGATATTACAATTTAAGATTAGATTCAAAGAAAGTACAAAATTATTAATTGAAAAATCTTTATACACTTAAAAAATATTTTTTACGTTATAAAAAGAAGCTTTTCCTTGGCTTTCTTTTTATAATTCTTTCGAATATAGGAACGGTTTATGTTCCTTTATTAATGAAAGATTCAATAGATGCTCTGCAAAAAAATGCAACTACGCAGTTATTATTTCAATACGGATTGATGATTGTAGGTGCATCGTTATTTGCGGGCATTTTCAGATTCATGATCAGGCAGACAATCATCGTTGTCTCAAGAGAAATAGAATTTGATTTGCGTGGTGATTTCTGGAAACATATTCAGCGGCTTCCACTTCGATACTTACAGAATACTTCAACCGGGATAATAATGGCTCACGCAACTAACGATATAAACGCAGTGAGAATGTTTATTGGTCCAGCCGTCATGTATTCCATCGACACATCAATAAGATTGATTATGGTTTTAATATTGATGCTATCCTTAAACACGAGCTTAACATTACTTGCATTATTACCATTGCCGCTTCTTTCAATTTTAGTTTATAAGGTCGGAAAACTTATTCATTCAAAGTTTACCAAAATTCAGGAAAAGTTTGCACAATTGACTACGATCGTTCAGGAAAATTTCTCAGGGATAAGAGTTATTAAATCTTATGTACGTGAAGAAAGTGAAATAAAAAGATACGCCGAACACAGCAAAGATTATCTGAACAAAAATATGAACCTTGTTCGCACTCAGGCACTTATAATGCCAATACTCTTCCTGATTACCGGATTATCAATTATTATCGTCATTTGGTTAGGCGGTACGAAAGTTATTAATGGAGTGATGACTTTAGGTGAAATAACTGCATTTATAGTTTACCTCGGTATCTTGATCTGGCCAATGATTGCTTTCGGGTGGGTTATCAACATAATTCAGCAGGCAGAAGCAAGTATGAAGAGGCTGAATAAAATTTTCTCGGAGCCGTACGAAATAACCGAAACTGAAAAGACAAATTATTCAGTAAAAACAGTTAAAGGAGATATTGAATTTAAAGACGTGTCGTTCAAATACAACGAAAATAGTCCTTACATTCTGAAGAATGTAAATCTGAAAATTCCAAAAGGAACCACATTAGCTTTAATGGGCTACACCGGTACGGGTAAAACTTCTTTTATTAATCTTATCCCCCGGCTTTATGATTGTACAGAAGGTGAAGTGCTAATTGACGGAATAAATGTTAAAGATTTTCCGATAGACATCCTCAGAACTAATATAGGTTTAGTTCAACAGGAATCTTTTTTGTTTTCAGATACGGTAATTAATAACATTTCTTATGGAAAGAGAGAAATTGATCCTTCAAAGGTTTATAAGGTATCAGCTATTTCGCAATTTGATAAAGATGTCCAGGATTTCCCTCAAAAGTATGAAACAATCGTAGGTGAGCGTGGAATTACATTCTCGGGTGGACAAAAACAAAGAGCTTGCCTTGCAAGAGCCCTGGCAATTAATCCTCAAATATTAATACTCGATGATTCATTCTCGGCAGTCGATACCCACACCGAGGAAGAAATTCTAAAAAATCTTAAAGATTTTATGAAGGACAGAACCAGCATTATCATAAGCCATAGAATTTCTACGGTTAAAGAGGCGGATAAAATTGTCGTCCTTTCAAAAGGAAAGATTGCAGAAGAAGGAACTCATGAGCAACTTGTGGCGATTGGTGGTATATACGCTGATCTGCATTACAAACAGCTACTTGAACAAGAATTAGAAGAGCTTAAATAGAAAATGAGTAACGATTATAAAAGTGAAGACGAAGTCCTGGGTAAGGCTTACGATGCGAAGCTGATGAAGCGTTTGTTAAGTTATGTTAAACCTTACAAGCATTTCGTAATATTTGCTATTCTTCTTAATGTAGTTGTAGCAGCGCTGGGACCAGTGCGCCCATACCTGACAAAAATTGCAGTTGATGACTATATAGCACATTCAGATTATAATGGATTAATGCTGATTAGTCTGCTATTGTTTGGTTCACTTTTCCTGCAGGCAATTATTCAATACTTTCTTACCTATTTCACTCAATATCTCGGACAAAAAACTTTACTTGATTTGAGGACACAAATCTTTAATCACATTCAAAAGCTTGCATTAAAATTCTTTGATCGTACACCAATTGGCAGACTTGTTACACGTGCGACAAATGACGTTGAGGCACTGGGAGAGTTATTCTCATCGGGAATCGTTATGGTTTTTAGCGATATATTTATAATACTCTGGATTCTTGGTTTTATGTTCTTTATGGATTTTAATCTTTCGCTTGTAACTCTTTCAGTGCTTCCGGTGCTTATCTACGGGACTTTCCTTTTCAGAAGAAAAGCAAGGGAAAGTTACAGGGATGTCCGTCTTCACCTTGCAAGATTAAATTCATATATGCAGGAACATGTGACCGGGATGAGCGTAGTTCAAATCTTCAATAAAGAAAAGGATGAGTATAATAAATTCTCAGTTATCAATAGTGATTACCGCCTCGCAAACATTAAATCAATTTTTTACTATGCTGTTTTCTACCCCAGTGTTGAACTACTAAGTTCGATTGCAATCGGTTTAATCATTTGGTATGGAGGTGGTGAGGTTATCCAGGGAACCTTAACCATAGGTGTTCTATTCGCTTTCATCCAGTACACTGAGATGTTTTTCCGTCCAATCCGTGATCTTTCGGAGAAATATAATATTATGCAGACTGCAATGGCTTCATCGGAAAGAATATTTAAGCTGCTCGATAACAAAACATTTATTCGTAATCCCGAAAATCCCGTCAAGCTTAACTCGGTTCAAGGCAGTATTAAATTTAAAAATGTCTGGTTTGCATATAATAAAGATGAATATATCTTAAAGGATATCTCTTTTAATATTAATCCCGGAGAGACTGTTGCAATTGTTGGACACACCGGTGCAGGTAAAACAAGCATCATAAACATTCTTACAAGATTTTATGATATAGAAAAAGGTGAAATATTACTGGATGGCATAAACATTGAAAAAATTGATAAACGTGAATTAAGAAAATATATTTCAATGGTTTTACAGGATGTTTTTTTATTTTCAGGAAATATTAATTCAAACATAAATCTTGAAAACAAGCAAATCACAGATCAACAGGTTATTGAGGCAGCCAAAATAGTCGGCGCGGATAAGTTTGTGGAAATGCTTCCAAATAAATATTTTGAAGAAGTTAAAGAACGAGGTGCTACGTTAAGTGTCGGGCAGAAACAATTAATTTCTTTTGCGAGGGCACTTGCTTATGATCCTAAAATTTTAATTTTGGATGAAGCAACTTCCAGTATAGATACAGAGACCGAGCATCTAATAAAGCAGGCAATTGAAAAATTACTCGTCGGAAGAACTGCAATAGTAATTGCGCACAGGCTGTCGACCATTCAAAATGCTGATAAAATAATCGTTTTGCATAAAGGTGAAATACGTGAAACGGGAAATCATCAGGAACTGCTTGCAAAAAAAGGAATTTATTATAAATTGTACCAGTTACAATATAAAGATCAGGAATTATTAGCCTCTTGAATACAATCTACTAGCAGGGAGAGTGAAAAATGGAATCAACAAAGTTCATGACAATCGCCCGCCACATTATTGTTGAGCAGAGTAAACATCCGGGTGCAACCGGAGAACTTTCTAAATTGCTTCACGATCTTTCACTGGCAGCAAAAGTTATTTCACTTGAAGTTAATAAAGCCGGTTTGGTTGATATCATCGGATTTACAGGTGATAACAATGTACATGGCGAACAGGTTAAGAAGCTGGATGTATTTGCACACGATATGATGGTTAAAGCAATGGATCATGGTGGTCATCTCTGTGTTATGGCTTCGGAGGAAGAGGAGGACATAGTTCAGATTCCAAAAGAATTCCATATTGGTAAATACGTTCTGCTGTTCGATCCGTTAGATGGCTCATCTAATATTGATGCGAATATTAGTATCGGAACTATTTTTTCTATTTATAAAAGAATTACTCCAGATGGAACTCCGGGAACTATGGAAGATTGTCTGCAACCTGGAGTTAAGCAAGTTGCAGCAGGCTACATTGTTTATGGTTCAAGCACAATGTTGGTTTACACAGCGGGTGCAGGTGTGCACGGCTTTACTCTGGACCCTGCTTTCGGTGAGTTCATTTTATCGCATTCAAATATTCAAACACCTAAAAAATCTAAGATATACAGCATTAATGAAGGCAATTATCTTTACTGGCATCCGGGTTTAAAGAAATATATAAAGTATTTACAGGACGAAGATAAGGATACAAACCGTCCGTATTCTGCAAGATATATTGGCTCTATGGTTGCAGATATTCATCGTAATTTATTATACGGCGGGATATTTATGTATCCCTCAGATTCACGAAATCCAAATGGTAAATTGAGGTTACAGTATGAATGCAACCCGATGGCATTTATAGTCGAGCAAGCCGGTGGAAGAGCCACTAATGGAAAGAAAAGGATAATGGAAATTCAACCTGAAAAATTACATCAGCGTGTACCTATTTTTATCGGAAGCGAAGAAGATGTAAAAATGGTAGAGAAGTTCATTGCCGAAGCTGAAGTTGCAGTGAGCTCGTAAAATCAGGTTGTAGAAATTTTTTTCAGTTCAACATCTATTCTTGCTGCAAGTTCATCTACTGTTATACCGGTTATTTTAATTTTAGTGCTCCTCAGCAGAACCTTAGGTGGATCTCCCTCCCCTTTCATAAATTTATAGAGGCCAAATCCGAGCCGGTTTTTATCGTTTGTAAGTGGAATGTAATCAGCCAGGGCCTCAACAATATTGTAAACTTGCTTTTCTAAGGATGTTTCCGGAAATTCTTTCGTCCCGGGAGGCGATAAAGTAGTCATAAAACTTAACTTTGTTTTATCCAAAATTAACTTTCATTAAACTAAACTGCAACCATCATTTTATATGAAGTCAATAAATGATTAAATTTTAGCGTAAAAATAAATTAACAGATGAATATAAATTTTAATTCAATCCAAAAAATCCTGATAATCAGGCTTAGCTCCTTAGGCGATATTCTGCTAACAACACCCCTAATCAGAACCTTAAAGAATAACAATCCCGAATTACAAATAGATTTTATCCTGCGTGAAGAATACGAGGACCTGCTAAAAAATAATCCTTACATAAATAAAATTTACAATTACACCAACCACAAATTTGAAAAACATAATATATTTAATTCTCTCTTAAATGAAGAATATGATCTGACAATAGATTTACAGAATAATATTCGTTCAAAAGAATTGGTTCGCTTGCTCAAATGTGATAAACTTAAATTCAAGAAGAATAATTTTAGGAAATTTTTGCTGGTACACTTCAAAATAAATAAATTGAAAAGTGCTCCTCCTATTCCTGTACGGTATCTTAATGCACTAAACAATATTACACTAGATAAAGAGGGATTGGATTTCTTTACTGACAATGATATAAATGACGATTTAAAAGATAATGACAACATGATAGGTCTGTGCCCGGGTGCAAAACATTTTACAAAACAGTGGCCTAAAGAATCTTTTATTGAGCTTGGTAAAAAATTAGAGAATGAAGGCTATAAGGTTGTACTATTTGGAGGAGACGATGAATTAAAAACCTGTGATGAAATAGAAGAAAAGCTGCAGAATGCTCTAAATCTCAGCAACACCAGTATTTTGCAGCTTGGAGCTGATATGAAAATGTGCAAAGCCGTTTATACAAATGATTCCGGATTGATGCATCTGGCTAGTGCTGTTAAAGTTCCTGTAATTTCCTTCTTTGGATCTACTGTAAAAGAGTTTGGATTCTTTCCATATAATGCCAAAAGTGTTGTTCTTGAAAATAAGGAACTCTCCTGTCGTCCCTGTACACACATCGGAAGAAGTTCTTGTCCAAAAGTACATTTCAATTGTATGAGGCTAATAACACCGGATATTGCTTTTCAAGCCCTTAAAAAGGTTACTGGTTAGATATGATTAAAGTCTGGCAGATTATTTACAATATTTTTATCATTCCTGCTTTAGCTGTCATAATTCGCATAGCAGCAATTTTTAACAGAAAAATCAGAACCGGAATTACAGGCAGAAGAAGGATTTTTGAAGATCTGATCTTAAACCGCCTTACATTAGACAACACGAAAAAAACAATCTGGTTCCACTCCTCATCACTCGGAGAATTTGAGCAGGCAAAACCGATAATTGAAAAACTTAAGAATGAAACACCAGTAAATATTGTCGTTAGTTTTTTTTCACCGTCGGGATACGAAAATTCTAAAAAATATCCTTTTGCTGATTTAATAACTTACATGCCTTTTGATTCGAATTGGCGGGCAGAAAGATTTATAAAAGTAGTTAAACCAGACATTGCGGTTTTTATGCGCTACGATATTTGGCCGAATCATATCTGGGCAATGGGCAGAAAAAACATCCCGGTTTTATTAGTTGATGCAACGATGAAGAAAAAATCGCTCCGGAAACTTCCATTAATAAAATCCTTCCACAAATATGTATTTAGAGAATTCAATAAAATCCTTACTATTTCTGAACAAGACTCAACTGGATTTAAAGAATTTGGATACAGTCCTGAAAAAATAGAAATAGTAGGTGATACAAGGTTTGATAGAGTTTATAACAGGAGCCTTGCTGCAAAAACTACTAAAATTATAGATGAAAAAATATTGTTGACTAAAAAGGTGCTTATTGCCGGAAGCACGTGGGAACAGGATGAAGATGTACTTTTACCAGTATTTAAAAAACTTGCAAAGTTCGATGAAAAGGTCTTATTAATTATCGCACCTCATGAACCAACTCTATTGCATCTTGAAAAAATAGAAAACGAATTTGCAGGTGAACTGGAGGCAATAAGGTTATCACTTCTAAATAACTATATTAATCAAAGGATAATAATTGTAGATTCGATCGGTGTTCTTTCTATTTTATATAACCATGCCGATGCCGCATTTGTCGGTGGAAGTTTTAAACAAAATGTTCACAACGTTTTGGAAGCGGCAGTTTACGGTGTACCTGTTATCTTCGGACCCAAAATTGAAAACTCACAGGAAGCAAAACAGCTTGTAGAAACAACCGGAGGAATGCTTGTCAGGGGTAAAAAAGAAATGTACAGAAGACTCCGCTCCTTATTTCAGGATGAAGATTTAAGGCTGAGACGTGGGGAAAAATCGTTTGAATACGTTCATAAAAATATTGGGGCTACAGAAAAAATCTTCTCCGAAATCAAGAAAATAATCTGACCCCGTTACAGGTATTTTTCTTTTAGTATGTTCATATGATGTTTTTCGTGCCCGGCAATAATAAATAATATTGCAAGCACCGAAATTGAAGACTCATTAGCAAAACCTTTTCGCCTGAACATTTCCGGGGTAAAACTTTTAAACAAAAGAAGATTAGATTCTCTTAGTAAACGAAATTCATAATTTAGATCGAAAAGTTCCCGGCGGTTAAAATTTCCTTCCTTTACATAATCATCCTGCTCAAATCCGGGCAACGATTTCTTATCCCCCCTTGCAATACAAAGCGCACGGTAAGCAAAAACTCTTTCTGTATCTATTAAGTGTCCTACAACCTCTTTTACAGTCCATTTACCATCGGCATAACAGTAATTTCCTTTGTGCTCAGAAAAAGAATTTAAAATATCCTGGGTGATCTTATTTTGTTCATATAGTGCTTTAATGATATCCTCGCCTTCAACAAGCTTGACATAATTATTATAATAATCTGAATAATCTCCCGGATTTGGCCTCATAAGTCCTCCGTATTTTTACTTCCAGATTTTTACTTCAAATATTCCATTTGAATTTGCAACACCTCTGGACATACTAGGTGTATTATAAACCATTGCATAGTTACCATCTTTATCAACTGCAATAATACCACCTGAGCCCTGGGGCATAATATTAAATATTACCTCTTCCGCAGCCTGCTGAAGCGAAAAACCCTTGTATTCCATCAAGGCCGAAATTTGAAAAGCAACAGTATGTTTGATAAATAATTCCCCGGTTCCGGTACCGGAAACTCCACAGGTTTTATTATTTGCATAAGTGCCGGCATTAATTAGCGGTGAATCACCCACTCTGCCGGTCCATTTACCCGTTAATCCACCTGTTGAAGTTGCCGCTGCTATATTTCCATATTGATCAATTGCAACACAACCAACAGTTTCTCCATCACTTTTATCCTTTTTTTCGGCATTTAATTTCCACTGCTGGTACCTTCTAAAAACTTTGAAGTAATCAGGAGCAACTATTTCAGCTCCCAATTTAGTACCCAATTCATCAGCACCACTGCCAGCAAATAGTATGTGCGGAGTTTTCTCCATTACCATCCGGGCCAGTGAGACAGGATTTTTTATAATCGTAACCCCTGTTACTGCACCGGAAGATAAATCCCTTCCATTCATAATTGAAGCATCTAGCTCATTTTTTCCATCTGCTGTAAAAACCGCACCTTTCCCTGCATTAAATAAAGAATCATCTTCAAAAAATCTCACTACCTGCTCAACTGCATCCAGACTCGTTCCTCCTTCCGAGAGTATATTTTTTCCCAATTGCAATGCCTCTGACAGTGATCTTAAATATTCATCCTTTAGGGATTTATCTATATCCGGGTTTATATATCCCGCGCCGCCATGCAAAATAATGGTGTATTTTCCGTTTTGTTCCTGCGAAAAACCCCTATCAGGAAGAAAGATTAAGAGTATTAGTAAGAGAAAGACTGAAAAAGAAGATTTTAAAAGGGAGATTTTCATATTTTTTTCATTTAAGTTTAGTGATATGTAGAATCATTAATTTTTTACATGAATAACTTAGTAATCTTTCCGGTAATTTTCTTTTTTCTGCATACCTCACCAAAACTCTCTGTTTCGGCTATGCCGGGTCTTGATGAACAGATTGACAGCATCGGTGTCACTTCGAGCGATACATTAAAAACAATTTACCTGATAAAGCAAAGATGGCATACAGCTGTTGTATTTCATACTAAAGATGTGGATAGTATGATTTTTCCGGAAGCAAAATATTTTCACAGTGCTGAACTAATTGATATCGGCTGGGGAGATGAAGAATTTTATCAGCATCCTGGTTTTGATTGGGAGCTTGCATATCGTGCACTATTTCACTCCACGCCAAGCACACTTCGGGTTGAGGGAATCTATTTCAGTAAACAGAAATATTTCGATATATCCGAAATCGTGATTGAATTGAAAATTAATAATGAACAATTGAATATTTTACTTAATGCGGTTTCCGAAACTATCTGGAAGGATGAAAATGGAGATCATAAAATTTTAAGCACGCAAGGTTTAGACAGAGTTATATTTTTTAAAGCTAATAATGACTATCATTTATTTAATACCTGCAACACATGGCTTGCAAAAAATTTAAAGCAGGCAGGATTCGATATCGAAGATGATATAATTCTTACCGAACAACTATTTAACGAAGCTGCAAAGGTTGGGAAAGTGCTTAAGGCTGAGTAATCCACGGCTGCCAAGGAGGGATCACCTCTATTAACATGAGTTTCGTTAAACGGTATAAAGGTATAAGTGAGAATCCTACACGATTTAATTATATGCTACAACTTTTTACATATACCATATAAATTGTACCCCTATACCCTATAACTTATATATTTATACCATTTAACTTACACCCTATACCTACTCACCCCTTCTCCCATTTAAAATCTCATCACTTAACCTTGTTGCTTTATACAGATCACGTATTGCTTCAATCATCCCTTCGGCACTTACACTTACAGTTCTGTTTGCTTCAGTGGTGTAGATATATCTGCCGGAATGACTTTCCATATTTCCGTCAAATGCTAATCCAACAACTTCAGCATCAGTATTTATAACAGGGCTGCCTGAGTTTCCACCAATTATATCACATGTGCTGACAAAATTGAGTGTTGCTGATAGATCAAAATCTTCAGGCAAATTCTCCCAGTACGCTGGTAGGTTATATGGAAATTTCCTGTTGAATGAATAATATCTGTCGAGAGAACCATAGAAAGTTGTTTTGTAGGGAGCTCTTGTGCCATTGTAATCATAACCTTTTAGGATACCATCAGAAATTCTAAGACTACCTGTTGCATCAGGAGGTATCTCATCTCCATAGACTTTATACAGCGCCTCACCAAGAAGCTGGTTGTTTATTTCATCAGTATCATCAAGTTTTTTATTACTGGTTTTAAGTTCTTCTAATCTATCCTTTGAATTCAGAATAAATTTGATAAAAGGATCATCAGAATTTAGAATACCTTCCGCACCTGAATTAGCCAGCTTAATTAAATCTTCTTTATTTGTAATCCTTGATCGCAATAAAAGATCCTCAACAGCTTCGGTTCCAGTTTTCCCATTCAGTATAAGCTGCACTAATGGATTTTCCTCAGACAGATTGCTCCTGATAATATTCAGTTGCACAAGAAGCTTTTTATCTTCAAGTCCCTTATCAAAATTCATAGGAAAAATATTTTCAATAAGGCTGTCCAGATTTTCAACTTTATATTGTTCGCCTCTTTCTTCTTCCGGTAATTTAAGTTGATCTGCGAGACTCACTAAGTCTTTTGCAATAAAGAAATATTTTGGTGAATAATAAGAGCTGACAGTCAAGGCAAAAATCTCTTTTACGATAGTCGAAGCTTCCTTCCTGTTCTTTGCTATTTCGTCCCAGATGTTTCCATATTTTTTATTTAATTCGGGACCGGATTGGACTGCCTGCTTGAATTTATTTTCAAAATCTCTTTTTCTTGCTATAAACAATGGATCCAAAAGCGACTTGTAGGTAGCATCATAAACCTTTAGACCATTCCCGACATTGAATAATGTGGCGACCAATTTCATATCCTCTGCACCGGTCTCTTCAACAAGTTCCTCATATACTCTGTATAGATCTTTACGCATTGGAGTCTGCAAACCATATCGGTAATCACGCAGATATTCGAGCTGTGAAATAGTGTAAATTCTGTTTGTGCTGCCCGGATTTCCAACTACAAAGACCGGCTGATTTTCATATATCGATTCAGTGCTGAATTTAAAATGATAATTTGTGTTAACCGGTTTTCCGTCTTCATCGTAAGCACGCAGGAAAGCACAATCCAAACCGTAGCGCGGGTATGTGAAATTATCATAATCCCCGCCAAGTTTTGATACTATAAGCTCGGGTGCAAACACCAATCTTATATCATCGTATTTTTTATAACCATACAAGGAAAATTTTCCACCATAGTAAAGTGATACAACCCTGTAATCTAGTTCAGGATAAAGCTTTTCATTTCTTTCTTTGATCTCTTCAATTTTTTCATCTTTCACCGCAACTTTTTCAGAGTCTGATTGCACTTGATACATCACAGCTTTTATTTCATCTGTTACATCCTCAATCATCATTAATTGATTTACAAATAGATTAGGTATTTTTTTCTCTTCCTCTGAAGTTTCCGCATAGAAATAGTTCTTTAAAAGATCTTCATCCTCTGTGCTCAAATCTCTCAGTATGCTTCTTATGCAATGATGATTTGTCATTATTAGTCCATCTTCCGAAATAAAAGATGCAGAACATCCTCTGCCGAATTTCAACGCGGACTTTTGAACTTTATCAAGCCATTCTTCAGAGGGTTTAAAATCATAAGTCTGATCGAAGTATTCTAAGGGTGGATTTTCAAAAGTCCACATTTTACCCATATCAAATTTTTGGGCTTTAACTGTGTCTAAATTTACGCCGAAATATTCGGATTGGGCATTTAAGTTGAATAAATAAGTAGTTAAAATGAACATCAGAGTAGTAATTGTCTTTTTCATTTTTCTGCTTTGGCTTTTGAGGGTATAATTATTTAAGTTATTTGAAATCGGTTATTCAAAATTATTAAAAACTTTTAACGATAGCACAATGGAAAGAAGAGTTTACAGAATAAATAAAGCCGGATCTCTTAAAAAATTAAAGATCAGTTATGAAGAACTTGAATCCCCTGCTGTTGATGAGGTTACTGTGGAAGTAAAAGCAATTGGTTTAAATTTTGCCGATTTATTTGCTATCCAGGGACTTTACAGTGCGACACCAAAGGATAGTTTCATCCCCGGCTTGGAATATTCCGGAATTGTTTTAGAAACGGGAAAAGCGGTAGAAAACTATAAAGCAGGTGATAAAATTATGGGTACAATAAGATTTGGTGCCTACGCAACTCATTTGAACATAAATCATCGTTATATTTTAAAGATACCGGAAGAATGGAGCTTTGAAGAAAGTGCTGCTTTTATGGTTCAGTCATTAACTGCTTATTATGCACTTGTTGAACTTGGAAATTTGAAAAATGATAACACCGTACTAATCCATAGTGCTGCAGGAGGAGTTGGAATTTACGCAAACAGAATTGCAAAGAAATTTAATGCATTTACAATCGGAACTATCGGTTCGGAATCCAAAAAGAAATTTTTAAAAGACGAAGCTTACGATAAAATAATTGTACGAGGTGAAAACTTTAAAGCTCAGCTAATCGAGGCATTAGGTAACAGAAATTTGAACATTGTCCTTGAGTGCATAGGGGGAAAAATATTTAAAGACAGCTTCAATTCACTCGCTCCATCGGGAAGGATAATTATTTACGGCGGAGCACAATTTATGTCACCATCAAACCGCCCAAATTATTTCAAAATGATCCCAAAATTTCTGTCCCGCCCAAAAGTCGACCCGCTAGTACTATCAAATACAAACCGATGTGTTATGGGATTTAATTTGATCTACTTATGGGACAGACCAGAAGAGCTAAAGAATATGCTGTATGAAATCTTGAAAATGAATTTAAAACCCCCGCACATAGGTAAAGTCTATCCGTTCAATGGACTTTTAGAAGCATTGAAATATTTTCAGACTGGAAAATCGATCGGTAAGATTGTTGTGAAAACTTAGTGGCACATGCTCTTCAAAAGTGAAAATCGTATTGAATCAACGAGATTGAAGAAGAAATCATATTAAAAATAATCCATTGAAATGGGAATTGGATGAGTACTACAGAAATTAATAACCCATAGATACTTTTTTCTTAATAAAAGCATTTTTTATGTAAGTAAGCTTACCGGTCTACATTTTTTAAGGTCGTAAAAAACTTTTTTAACTTTATTTCATCAAGCATGTTATTTGTTCTTACCCCGCTGCATATATCAACTCCGTACGGCTTTACAAACTCAACTGCTGTTTTTACATTTTCTGCATTTAAGCCCCCGGCAAGATAAACAGGAATTTTTAATGCATTAACAATATTCCTGCTTATTTCCCAATTATGAGTTCTGCCTGTTCCACCAAGTTCTTTTACCTCTTTATTTTGATTCCCGGAATCCAATAAAACCGCATCAATATACTTTTCAACCTGGGTAGCTTCTTTAATCGATTCTTCGCCGTTCACGTGAATTACCTGCACGATTGAAATTTGCGGTAGTTCTTCCCGTATCTTTTTATAAATGCCTATTGCTACTGAATCTACTATCTGAACTGTGTTTGTTTTACAATTCTTTAGCTGAGAAATTATTTCTTCGGCAGTAATTTTACTTGTCAGAAGAAATGTATTGATTTCATTAGGTACCTTGACAGCAATTTCGGTTATCAAATCCTCTGAAATTACTCCCGGACCTGACGGCATCTCAGAAACCAGACCAATTGCTGAAGCGCCGTATTTTATCGCCAGTTTAGCTTCTTCCAAAGATTGAATGCAGCAGATTTTTACTTTCAATTTCAATTTGTCTTTCCGTTCAAATAAGGAGCTAAATATTTGCCTGTCCAGGATTTTTCAAACTTAACTATTTCTTCCGGTGTGCCGGTTGCAACTACTTCCCCTCCCCTTTCTCCTGCATCCGGACCTAAATCAATTACATAGTCAGCACATTTAATTACATCGAGATTATGCTCAATAATCACAACGGAATTATTTCTTTCTACAAGCATATTAAAGCAATTAAGTAACTTGGAAATATCGTCGAAGTGCAAGCCGGTTGTTGGTTCATCGAATATAAATAGTGTGTGTTTGTTATCCTTACTTGCAGCAAGATGCGAAGCGAGCTTTACTCTTTGAGCTTCACCACCCGATAATGTATTAGATGGCTGACCTAATTTTATGTATCCCAATCCAACATCCGAAAGAACCCTCAAGATCTTTTCAATTTTTTTATGCCCTTTAAAGAATATCACGGCTTCATCGACTGTCATTTCAAGAACATCTACGAGATTTTTTCCGTGATATGTGATTTCCCTTGTTTCTTTCTTAAAGCGAGTGCCTCCACAATCATCGCAGGTTAAATAAAGATCAGCAAGAAACTGCATTTCAACTTTTATGTATCCGTCACCCTGGCAGGTTTCGCATCTTCCGCCCGGAACATTAAAAGAAAAATAACCCGGTTTGTAGCCTCTCGAACGCGCCTGATGAGTTGATGCAAACAACAGTCTTATGTGCTCAAAAGCTTTTACATAGCTGATAGGATTTGATCTGGGAGATTTTCCGATAGGTGATTGATCCACAATTTCAATTTCATCAATAAATTTTGCTCCATTAATATCATCAAATTTTCCTATGTGTGATGGTGCCATTCCAAAATATTTTGCAATTCCGGCATAAAGCACATCATGAATAAGCGTGCTTTTACCAGAGCCGCTAACACCGGTTACAACTACAAACCTGTTAAGGGGAATTTCAATATTTATATTTTTTAGATTGTTCTCTTTTGCATTTACAATTTCTATACTTTTTGTTTTAACCGTTTTTCTTTTTTTAGGAACAGGAATTTTCATTTTTCCAGCCAGGTATTGTCCCGTTAAAGATTTATTGTCTTTAAGAACATCGTCGACGGAGCCGGTCGAAATAATTTCACCGCCATATACTCCGGCTTTAGGACCCATATCAAAAACCAGATCAGCATTCTGTATCATCTCAGGATCATGTTCAACTACAATAACTGTGTTGCCTATATCCCGCAGATTCTTCAGGAGATGAATTAGTCTGTTATTATCCCTGGAATGAAGCCCGATTGTTGGTTCATCTAAAACATAAAGAGTACCGACAAGAGAAGAGCCCAGTGAAGTTGCTAAATTAATTCGCTGAGTCTCACCACCGGAAAGTGTACTGCTCAACCGGGCCATTGTTAAGTAACCGATACCGACATCATTTAGAAATTTTAGTCTTTTAATTATCTCAGTAAGAATTCGTTCACCAACGAGTAAATCGTAATCTGATAATTCAAGCTCTTCAAAAAACTTTAATGATTTTTCAATCGGAAGAGCAACAATGTCATAAATTGATTTTCCGCTTATCTTCACTTGAAGTGCTTCTCTTCTTAACCGGGAACCTTTACATGCTTTGCAAATGGTGTAACCCCTGTAACGGCTGAGCATAACCCGCACGTGCATTTTATAAGTCTTCTGTTCGAGTTTTTCGAAGAATCCGTCAATTCCCAAATAGGTTCCGAAACCCTTCTTAACAAGCTCAGCCTGGTTTTCGGATAATTGTTTATAAGGAATGTTGAGTGGAATTTTAAACGCTTTGGCGTTCTGGACAAGATCTCGAAGGAATGAGCTGTACTTAGCACCACGGAATGGTGCAATCGCCCCATCCATTATACTTTTGTTTGGATCAGGAATTACAAGATTCATATCGATACCGATTGTCTTGCTGAATCCCTGGCAAACGGGGCAAGCACCGAATGGATTGTTGAATGAGAAAAAACGCGGTTCAGGTTCCTCGTATCTTATTCCACAGCATTCATAAAACTTGTTGAACTCTTTTTCTTCACCCGTTTCTGCATTAATAATAACAAGCCTGTTCTCACCCTCTTTAAATGTTACCTCTATCGAATCTGAGAGTTTTTCTCTGATTCTTCCCTTATCAACTTTAAATCTTTCAATGATTACCCGGATATCTTTGGCACCTTTTACGGAATTTTTCTCTTCGTTTAGATCAATTAACTTTTTTCCGTTATATATTCTGAAGAAACCGCGTTTCTTTAAAAGCTCAACCTCTTCTTTTGCAGAATGACCCTTATGTTCGTGAAGCGGAAATCCAAGATAAAACTTTCCACCATCCTCCTGCGTTTCTAACCAATCAACGACTGTTGTGGTGGTTGCTTTTTTTACTTCTTTGCCGCACTGAAAGCATATGGTCTTACCAATTCTTGCAAATAGAAGGCGCAGGTAATCGTAAACTTCTGTTGTTGTACCGACTGTAGAGCGTGAATTGCGGGCTACTGTTTTCTGCTCGATTGCAACAGCTGGAGAAATTCCCTGTATGAAATCAACATCAGGTTTGTTCATTCTCTCCAAAAACTGTCGTGCATAAGAAGAAAGGCTTTCAACGTATCGTCTCTGACCTTCTGCATATATTGTATCGAAGACAAGTGAAGATTTACCGCTGCCGCTTACACCTGTAAACACAACCAGCTTGTTGCGCGGAATCTCAAAGCTTAGGTTTTTCAGATTGTGTTCGCGTGCACCTTTTACAACTATTTTTTTATTGTTATTTGATAGTTTATTCTTTTTCATACAGATATTAATTCAGACAGATAGCCGCAAATTTTCCGCCACGGAGAAGCCTATGGCAAGACGAGCAAATTGCGATAAGATGAATGCGCAAGCTGAGGCTTGCAACTACCGTTAGAGGAATACATAATAGTAATTAAAATGATTTTGAATTCCAGCCTTTTAATTTAAGAATTTATTGAATATGGAAGAGGGGAAAAATGTGAGTATCCAAACAAAATACTAAAGGTAATTTCAGTGCAAGATGCAAAAAAAATTTAAAATACACTCTGATTACAAATAAACCTGTAATCCTACTACGAATAAAAATCTTTTTAATTTTGTTTCCAATTCCAATTCATGCTGGCTAAGTGAAGACTCATACTTTCGTGAAAAATCAAGATTTTCAATTTCATATTTAAACATACCCTCGATACTTACACTTCGGGTAAGAAAATATGTCAGGCCAATTGCTGGGCTGAGAACAGTTAGTGTGCGATTTTCTTCAGCTTTTTCATTATTCCCTGGAAATCCGTAATCAATAACTTCCCCTTCTCCATCATCTTTTACCCATTCATATCTAAATTCCCCAACAAGTGCAAAATCACCTATTGGATAATAGTATCGAAAGATTGGACCAATTCCATATGTAAATATAGATGAAGTTGTCTTCCAAATTTTTTCATTTTCACTATATGATTCAGTTTCATAGTCAGATATACCTAATCTGGTTGTTAATCCAAATGCAATATTATCTAAAATAAAATAGCCAATATTTGGGAAAACGATGAATTCAGTTACGTTTCCTTCAGTTTTACTGGTATAGCTATTGGATTTACTGTCAATTGATTCAACTTTGCCCGTAAATCCACCTCCAACTAAGAAATTTCCTTCTTTAATTTGACTAAATAATTGATATGGGGAGACTACTACCAAACAGAAGAGAATTAATAATGAGTTCATATAGATGCCCCTATTTTTTTCATCAAATGTCGAACAATTTTATCTCTTGTATAATATATAGTTATCAAAATGTTTATTACTCAAGTACACAAACAAGTTAGCTATCTCTTTGCCTCCAGCGATTTCAACTCTTCAATCTTTTTATCTAAAAGTTCAATCTTTTCATTCAATTCTTTCGTCTTTTCGTCTATTGTCTCTTCGTACTCAACGGTATTCCAGTAGCCGCGTTCCTCAAAGTAGCTTTTAAAAAGCCAGTTGTGCTTTAGTGCTTCCATATTTTCGGAAAGACTGATTGCAGCAGCTTTGGATTCTTCAGTAATTTCCGTCAGGTTAGAAAGTATTGCAGAAAAGCTTGAATCGGGAGAAGAACCTTCCATCATTAAGGATCCGATTACACCCTTTCCCTGCTTAACATTATAAAGGAGTGTATCAATTCCGGTTACAACACTGTTTACATTTTGCACAACAGATGCAAATGAGCTTCCTAGAGTTTTAAATTGTGCTGTGACTATATTGAGTTCCTTTGTGATTGAATTTAGGTTCTTTGAAGCCGAATTAGTCAAATCGGTGGCAGCGTAGTAAAGTGCATCATCATTAAAAACTTTTCCAATTGTACCTTCACCGGCATTTATTTTGTCAATGATATCTGCCAGATCTCTTGTCATTTCTTTTGTGTACCCCATTATACCCTGAGTCTCCTCAATAATATCGGCAAAGCTAACAGGTTCCTTTGCTAAAATTACACCACCGTCTTTTATAAGCTCTGACTGGCTCTCGCCAATATTTAATGATACAAATTTATTTCCGACTAATCCTTCAGTTTGAATTTCAGCCTGCGTATCTACTCTTATAAAATGTTCAATTTCTGTAAGCAATCTCATTGAAACTTCAATACGGCTAACGGTATCGCCAACAACCTGTATGTTATTTACAGCACCGACATCAATTCCGCTAAGCCTTACAGGTGCACCGTTTCTTAATCCTTCTATGTTGTTAAAGTAAGCCTTTACATTAAAAGTCGGTTTAAATAGTGCTTCTTTGTTTCCCAGCATAAAAATACCGATAACGAGAAGCGTGCTTCCAATGAATATAAAAATTCCTAGTCTTGCGCCAGCTAATGTGCCTTTCATTGAACTCTCCCATTATTTTCTTCGATTATTTCATCACTAAAAAAGTTTTTAAGTAATGGATCTTCGGATGTTACCAGATTTTTAATATCTCCTTCAGCTACTATTTTACCATCGTTTAGCACTATTGCACGATCTGCAATAATTTTTGCACAGAGCAAATCGTGAGTGACTACAACAGATGTCATTTTAAATGCATGCTGAAGATCAATTATAAGGCTGCTAATTTCTTTGGATGTAATTGGATCGAGACCTGTAGTCGGCTCATCATAAAGCATCAGTTTTGGATTTGTAATTACCGATCGGGCTAATCCAATTCTTTTTCTCATTCCACCTGAAAGTTCCGAGGGCATTTTATCGATTGCTTCCTCGAGTGAAACAGCTTCAAGTACTTTGTTAACCCTTTTGTCCATTTCCACCTGTGATAGCTTAAAATTTCTGATAAGAGGAAATTCGAGATTTTCTCTGACTGACATCGAATCATAAAGTGCCGCGCCTTGAAATAAAAAACCGATATCTTTTCTCAGCTCATTCAATTCCTTAAGCTTAAGTTTTGTAACATCCTGTCCGCTTATAATAACATCGCCTGAATCAGCTTCCATTAGTCTTATCATGCATTTTAACAAAACACTTTTACCTGTTCCGCTTCGGCCGAACACGACCATGTTTTCGGCTTCTTCAACAGTAAAAGAAACGCCATCGAGGACAATATTTCCATTAAAAGCTTTATGTAAATCTTTGATTTCTATCATTACTTTACTGTGGGCCACAACCACAATGTTAGTTTAACAAGAACCATATCAAAAATTAAAATCAGCAGTGAAGAAACAACAACCGAGCTTGTTGATGCTTTTCCAACACCTTCAGTACCACTATCTGCTGTGTAGCCTTTATAAGCTCCTACTATTCCTACAATAAAACCGAATACAAAAGTTTTGGAAATTCCGGGAATAGCATCTCCAAACTCAACAGCAAAAATTACACGATCTAAATAGTAATCCCAGGTCATATTCTGTACTAAAACAACCGCAATGTATGCACCGATAAGCGAAATGAAAATCACATAAACCGTAAGAATGGGCAGAATAAATGTTGTTGCAAAAACGCGCGTTACTACTAAATATCTAAATGGATTAACACCGGAGACTTCCATTGCATCAATTTGTTCGGTAACCCGCATAGAGCCTAGCTCCGCACCAATTCCGGAACTTACTCTTCCGGCAAAAATTAAAGCACAAATAACAGGACCCAGCTCGCGAACAATTGAAATACCAACTGATCCGGGGAGAAATGCCTCTGCACCAAATCTTTTTAAAACCGGACTTAACTGCATTGCTAAAACCAAACCAAGAATGAAACCGGTAACTCCAACGATTGGAAGTGTTTTCATTCCTAATTCAATCATATGTTTTCTTATCTGTTCGACCTCATAAGGAGGAATAAAAATTTCTTTTAGAAATTTGAATGAAAACTGGAACAGTCCCGCGATCATTTCAAAGAAATCCGTTACGCTTTTTTCCGTCCGGGTTAAAAATTTATCTGTATTTGAGGTAATGTTCAAATTAAGCTTTTGATTAATTATGAAATGGTCTTTAACCTTAACAAAAATATGTAAAACTGAATTCAATATAAATTCACTTTAAGCGATTTATATCACAATTAAAAATAATTCTTATAGAATAATATTTAATTATTTAATAACTTAATTCAATAACTCTTTCAATTTACAAGGAAATTGTAATGAAAAAATTTCACCGACGGGAATTTTTGAAAACTGCATCAATAGCTGCGGCAGCAGCTGGAACTGCTACGATTATAAGCTGTTCTAATGAGAAACAAAATGAAAGTGCTGCAATAAATACGAAAAAAAATTATGAGTGGAAAATGGTCACCTCCTGGCCACCAAAATTTCCTATACTTGGGGAATACGCGGAGAAAATTGCAGAATGGATCGATGAAATGTCCGCCGGAAGATTGAAAATACAGGTTTTTGGCAGCGGTGAACTTGTTCCCGCTTTCGAAGTATTTGATGCTGTTTCACTCGGTGCTGCCGAGATGGGTCACGCAGCAGCTTATTACTGGGCAGGAAAAACACCATCAGCACAGTTCTTTGCAAGCGTTCCTTTCGGAATGACAGCAAGACAAATGAATGCATGGCTCTACTTCGGAGGTGGGATTGAACTCTGGCGTGACCTCTATGCGGATTTCAATTTAATTCCCTTTCCAAGCGGAAACACCGGAGGACAAATGGGTGGATGGTATAACCGTGAGATTAATTCCGTAAGTGATTTAAAGGGTCTGAAAATCAGAATGCCAGGCCTTGGCGGAAAAGTAATTACAAAAGCAGGTGCAACTACAATTCTATCTCCTGCCGGTGAGCTTTATACAAATCTTGAAAGGGGAGTAATTGACGGTCTTGAATGGATTGGTCCATATCATGACTACCTAATGGGATTTCACAAGATTACAAAATACTATTATTACCCCGGATGGCATGAACCGGGTTCAACCCTGGAATTGATAACAAATAAAGATGCATACAACAAGCTGCCGGATGATTTAAAAAACATTGTTACGATTGCTGCAAAGGCTTCGAATGACTTAATACTGGCTGCTTTCGATATGAAGAACACAGAGTATTATTACAAATTAAAAGACGAGGAGAATATGGATTTCAGGGAGTTTCCGGAGGAGGTTTTGTCAAAACTGAAAATTTATGCCGACACTGTGATCGGAGAAATATCAGGTTCAGATAAAATGAGTAAAAAAATTTATGAATCGTATAATAAATTCCATAAAAACATAAATCACTGGTATAGAATCTCAGAAAGAAACTACAGTTAATTACCCAGAATCTTTAACAGCCAGAAGGATATCTCAGGAAAAATAATAATCAATATCAATGCAGTAAGCTGCAAAAGTACATATGGAATAACACCTTTATATAACTGGGCAGTCGTAACACCGGGCGGAGCAACGCCTTTCAAATAAAAAATCGAGAATCCGAATGGAGGAGTTAAAAAAGAAGTCTGAAGATTCATTGCAATAAGAATTCCAACCCACAGAAGATCGAAACCCATTTGCACTAATATCGGTGCAATTACTGGAACGATAATAAATGTTATTTCAATAAAATCAATAAAAAAACCAAGAATAAAAATTACAAGCATAGCAATAGCCAAAAATTGATAAGGCTCAAAATCAGACTCCAGGATAAACTCTGTTAACAGCCTGTCGCCGTGAATGCCACGAAATACCAGGCTGAAAGCCGTTGCTCCCACAAGGATTAAAAACACCATACTTGTAATAGAAGTTGTTCTGAGCATTACTTCTTTCAGTGTTTTTATGTTAAATCGTTTTTTAACAGCAGACAAAACAATTGCACCGAAAGCTCCGATTCCTGCTGCTTCAGTCGGAGAAGCAAATCCTGCAAAAATTGATCCCAGCACAGCTAACACAAGTATTGATGGCAAAATAAACGCACCGATAATTCTTTTGAGGGCATCTGTTCCTTTAAATTTTGAAAGCTCATCTTCAGGCATTGCAGGTACGGATTTTGGTTTTGCTATGGTTAAAAAAACAATCCAGGTAAAAAACAAAAAAACCAGCAATAGCCCGGGTAAAAGTGCTGCTATGAAGAGGTCCCCAACAGGAACATTCAATACACTTCCTAAAAGGATTAAAATTATACTTGGTGGTATGATCTGTCCTAATGTTCCCGATGCCATAATTATTCCGCTTGCAGATTTCGCGTTATAACCGCGCTTTAGCATTACCGGCAGACTTAAAACTCCCATCGTAACTACAGTTGCACCAACAATTCCTGTTGAAGCGCCGAGCAAAGCACCGACAATTAAGACAGAGATTGCCAAACCACCTCTAAGTTTTCCAAATAAAAGTGCCATCGTTTCAAGCAGTTCTTCTGCTAAACCTGATTTTTCAAGCATCACACCCATGAAAATAAAAAGGGGAACTGCAATTAAAACATAGTTGGACATGATTCCCCAAATACGAAGAGGAAGAAGATTAAAAAAATTTGTTCCGAAAATTACTATGCCAAATAATATTGAAACTCCCCCAAGTGTAAATGAGACAGGATAACCCCAGAGCAGACAGAATAGAACTGCAATAAAAAAAAGTAAGGGGATTAATTCCATAATCATTTTTCCAAAACGGTCAACTTTTTGGAATCTTTAATTTTAATTATTGATTTGAATAAAATTGCAATTCCCTGCAATAGCAAAAAGAAAAATGATACGGGGATAAATGCTTTAAGGATATATCGTGCAGGAAGTCCGCCTGCATCAGGAGATGTTTCCCCTACTCCAAATGAGATAAGGACAAAATTTTCGGAAGCAACTATCAGAATTACACAAAAGGGAATTAAAAAAAACAAGGAGCCTAAAAGATTAATCCACGCCTGTTTCTTTACGGAAAATCTTGAATAAAATACATCAACCCTTACATGATCATCAATTTTAAGCGTATAGCCTGCAGAAAGTAAAAATATTATTGCAAATAAATGCCATTCTAGTTCCTGCATAGCTACACTACTCGTTTGAAACAGGTAGCGTACAATTACATCATAAGTTATTACAAGTATTAAAACCAGCACAAGCCATGAAGTCGCTGATCCGAGTCTGTCGTTTATCTTATCAGTCCATTTTATGTATTTATGTATTAGTTTCATCTTAACAAGTTAAAATTATCAGGATGCTGTGCATCTCAGATGTCACTTACATCATTCCAATGCACACCGGGATCAAATTATAATTGATATTTAAAAAGCGTTTTCATAATGATTAATTACGGGATTATTGAAATCTTCAAATAAAATTGCGATAACATCAAACCTGCAATCGATCTCCTGAATTTCTTTTTCAAATAAATAAAGCTCAGCGATCTTCCGAATCTGTCTCTGCTTTGACTTGGTAATAGCATATTCCGGTTCACCAAACTCCAGATTTTTTCTCGATTTTACCTCAACAAAAACGGTGCATTTGGAACCAGGATCATTCGCAATAATATCAATTTCTCCATGTCCATAACGGTAATTGCGTTCAATTATTTCATATCCCTTATCGGATAAAATTTGAGCAGCCAATTCCTCTCCCTTTTCAGCAAGTGCTTTATTGCCATGGGACATTATAAAATTACCTCATCCTTCTGACGTTCGAATTCTAAAATTTGCTGCTCACTAAGTAATTTCTTCAAAAAAGTTCTTCTGTGTACTGGGCTCGGTCCAATCTTCTTAATAACCTCTCTATGTTGTCTGGTTGGGTAGCCTTTATTACTATCCCAACTATATTGAGGAAAATCTTTAGCAAGGTTTTTCATTAACCTGTCACGTGTTACTTTTGCTAAAATAGATGCGGCGGCAATTGAAAAAGATTTGGAATCTCCTTTAACAATTGGAATTACAGGAATATCCGTACGGAATTTCCTGTTCCCATCAACCAAAATAAGATCCGGTTTTATCTTTAAATTATCTACTGCTTGCTTCATTGCAAGCATAGTTGCATTCAGAATATTGATATCATCTATTACATCCTGCTCTACTGCTGCAACCGAATATGTTGAAGCGGTTTTAATAATTTCTTCAAAAAGTTTTTCTCTCTTCTTTTCAGAAAGCAACTTAGAATCGTTTACACCTTTCAGTTGAATATTTTTCCTGAATATAACCGCCGCTGCCACAACAGGACCGGCAAGCGGACCTCTACCTGCTTCATCTACTCCGGCGATATGTTTAATCGTCTTTTCATAATATTTTTTATCAAATGCTTTCAATGTACCACTCTGGTTTAAGCTCCGAGATAAATGGCAATTAAACCTGAAATCATGCTTAATTTTAAAAGAATGCTGATTTTCTTCAGGTTTTTCACATAATCCTTCTCATAGATTTTTTTTATCACATAAATCATAACCGGATTAACCGAAACCATCACAATTACAAAAAATTCTATTTTATAAAGCTGTGCTATAAACGGGTAAAAGGTAAAAATTAAAAGAATAAATGTAAAAAATGAAATTATGAGTTTTGTTTTCAAGATTCCAAACTTAATAGGGAATGTGAGCAGACCAGACTGTTTATCACCCTCAATATCCTGCATATCTTTTACTATTTCTCTGATTAAATTTATAAGAAATGCAAAAATACAAGGCAAAATCGCAGCGGAGGGATTTTCAACTACCACTCCTCCAAAAATGAAAACCAATCCTGTCAGGAAGGCAACTGTAATATTTCCCACAAGAGGTATTTGCTTTAAATATTTTGAATAAAGGAATAAAAGAAAATGTGCAAACAGAACAATTGAAATTGCGTATAGATTAAGCCATATTGAAAGGAGTATAGAAATTGTTGTAAATAAAAAGTATAAAATATATGCTTCTTTGATAGATATTATTTCCGAGGGAAGCGGACGTTGTGGCCGGTTAATTTTATCTATTTCAATATCATAAATATCGTTAATAATATTTCCCGAAGCCGTAGTTAAAGCTGCAGCTATAGCTGCAATCAGGATATTTAATTCAGAATAATCCTGCGGGAGACAAATTATTACAGCAACAATTACAGAAATAAATGTTATTAAAAAATTTAACGGTCGGGTGATAATGAAGACTGCAGCCAGCTTTTCTTTCAAATTCAGCTCATCTCTTTTAGATAAAAATATAGATATGACAGATTTTTTAAATATGTCATATCTAACATTTAAATATCAAATGAAACTTACAAAAAGAAAGAGATATGTTGCACTAACCCAATTTCAGGAAAGAAATTGGGTTAGCTGATTTAAGGAAAATTAACCCTGGTCAAAACCAATTTTACGATGCGTACCATCGCAGAATGGTTTGTTGTTTGAAGCACCACAGCGGCAAAGTGCTATTGAACCTTCTTTCACTTCTTCATTGCCGTCAGTTCCAACAAATACAAACTTTCCCTTAACCAAATAGGGTCCGCCTTTATTTACCTGGACAGTTAATTTCGCTCCCTGCGATTGTGCCGGTTGTGCTTTTTGTTCTGACATTTTTTTCTCCCTTTTAAATGACAAAGCCCCGGAGGGACAATTATTTACAATTTTTATTATTTCTTCAGTAGTGCCCGCATTCATATCAATCCATGGTTTGCGTTTAGGATTAAAGATCTTCAGAGATGCTTTCCAGCAATTTGTCGAATGAATACAAACATCCGGTTTCCAGATAACCGTTATTTCCTCATTAGAATATTTTTTTACTATTTCTTCCATATTTTAAAATTCTAAAATTCGTTTATGATTCCAAAATGAATTTTACCTTCGCTAAATGAATCTCCATCAGCAAGAGCGAAGCTTACCGCCAGTAATCCAATTGCGGTTTCAACCGTAATACCAATCCCATATCCAAAAATTACATCTTCATTTTTTACAACCCCTCTGTCCTCATCTGCTTCAATTGAATAATAACCTGCATCAAAAAAAACAAAAGCATAGGATCTGGGTGTTAACATCAGACGGTATTCTAAGTTTGACCATGCAATACGCGAAGCTAGAAATTGTTCTTCCCTGTATCCTCTTACAGTCCGGGTTCCCCCAAACCTCCAGAGATCACTTTGTTCAAAGAACGGTCCGCTAAGCTCTTTTCCATTTACACTAATAACAACAATATTTTTGAAAAAAAGTTCATAAAATGCGCTAAATCCAGCTGTAATTCTTTGTAAATTAAGATTTGTTTCAAATCCTGGAGAAATGTACTCAGCAGGACCATTAATTTTCTTTCTGCTTAACGAATAGCCTGTTTCAAAAAGTAAACCGCTTGTGGGTGCTAACGGATCATCACGAATATCGATCTTTAAGCTCAATCCGGTTGTAAGTGTAGATGAGTTGTAAACCGTAAATACGGGTATATCCCTTTCAGTTGGAATTACTTCCTCTGTTGACAGGAAAGCAGACGCAGAAATATCCTCAGTCGCTAAAAATTCCAGCGCACCACCAATTTTTCTCTGCACATAAGTTGTATCCTGAATTCTCTGGAAAAGTTCTGCGTTTATATTAAATGGTAATCCAAATAACCATGGTTCAAGATATTTAAGCTCAAGTTCCTGCGATTCACGGGTAAGTTTTTGCCATCGCACGGCTGCAGCTCTTCCGGTTCCGAAAATATTTCTCAAAGTTACATTTACCAATCCGGTAACATACCCTGCTTCATCATCATCTGCGGGTGGTACATAACCGATTATTCCATCAAAGTTATTCGTGTTTTTTTCCTTTACAGTTACAAGCAGAACTCCGTTATTTTCATTATCAATATAAAATTGAGGTGCCGGTACAGGTTCAAAGAATCGCAGCTTATTTAATCTTCTGGGAAAGTTATTTACTCTCTCCTGTGAATATTCTTCACCGGCATCGATTCTCAATTCGCGAATAATTACGTAATCTTTTGTGGAGCTGTTGCCGGATACTTCTATTTTATCAATTTTACTCCTTAATCCGGTGGTAAGTCGTAAATTTAGATCGGTAAAATGCTCATCATTTAACGAATCATCATAAAAATAAACCGATTGTATTTTTACAGCGGCAAATGGAAAACCTTTATTTTCCAGCTCACTCAATAAACTGTTAATACTTGTTTCAATTTCATACCTGTTAAAGACTGCTCCCTTTAAATAATTAAAGGAGGATAAGTACTCTTCAACATTACTGGTATCATCTGTGGAAAATAAAAGCTCTTTTACGTAAGTCGGTTCTCCTTCTTCAATATTGAGGAATATATTTACTGTTTGGGAATCCGGAGAGAATTCAATTTCGGAATCCTTAAATGATGAATGAAAATATCCTGCGGAATTTAGCTCGGCTGCTATTTTTGTTTTGGACGAATCAAATGAACTTACATTGAATGATTGACCCTCATTAAGGTTTGCCCAATTTTTAATATCACTATCACTAAAAACAGTGTTACCTTCAATTTCTATTTCTTTTATTGACTGGGAGAAAATTAAATGAGATAGAAGGAGGGAAAGAAAGATAATATTTCTAATCAGGTTTATCATCAATAATTTTTAACTTTTTGCCAACAGGTTCAATTATAATCATGTTTAACATATCATCCACCTCATCTTTATCAACAGAGCTTGTATCAAAGGTTTTTGCATTACATACTCCGATTGCCGAAGCCAAAGCCAGTTGTTCTTTAAATGCTAATTTATTGTGCCAGCCATATGCAATGCCTGCGACAAAGGAATCACCGCTGCCAGTGGAATCTGCAACCTCAATTTTAGGTACAGTAACCTTATAATGAAAGTCAAAATTTGAAGAATAAAATGGCTCATCGCCGCTAGTAATATAGACTTGTTTAATTCCTTTTGAATATAAAGAATCCAGAAACACTAATTTTTCTGATTCTGTTTTGAGCTGAACTTTAAGTGAGGATTCAATTTCTTCTGTATTATTGTGTAAAATAGTAGGCGATGCATTAATACAATCCTGAAGCAGTGTTCCATAAGTATCACAGATACTAATTTTGTCATGTTTGTTTGCGATTTCAATACCTATGGGAAAGATCGAATCAGTTGTTAGGTATGGTGAGCTTCCGGCAAAAACTACAATTTCACAGGTCGCGATCATTCTCTCCATCTTAGTAATAAACGAATGGACTTCCGTTTCACTCACAAAATTATTTTCACTAAAAAATGTACTAAGTTGATTGGTTGAGTTTTCTATTATGATTGCTGCATCTCTGGTTTCATCTTTAATTTGGATATCTGCGATGCTAATCCCCTCTTTTTTTAAAATTTCTTTAAAGAGTTTACCATTGACTCCGCCTGTAAAAGTCAGTGCAATGTTTTCAATTCCTAATTTGTTTAATTGCCTGCTAACATTAATTCCCTTTCCCCCGGCTTTTAATATTTTTTTTGCCGTTCGGTTTTCATAGTTAAATTTAATGTTAAGAAAGGAATATCGCCGTTCGAGCAAGGGATTTAATGTAACGGTAAGTACCATTAAAATAATGCATCAAGAAATTCAACGAAATGCTTCAAAGCTCTTAAACCCCAAATCAATCTCCAATTAAAATAATTAATACCTGAACCTGTACAAATCCCCATAAAGCGGAGTATCGGGTGACAGGCGGTAATCTCCAAATCCGCTGTTATCAATAAACACAAAACTCCGGTTTAAATCGTAGTACTGCCAAACCTCGTAAGGTTTAGCATAATATTCAAATGGATGACGATCGATATTATCAGGAAGACCGAGAATAATTAAAACCATTCCCCTGTCTGAACGCCACCCTTCAATTGAATACGAGGTAAAGTTTTCATCTGCGAAAGCAACCCGGTTAAAATATTCATTAAAAATAGCGTTGTATTCATCCGCAGGGTTGCTGTCTCGTTTCTTCCAGAACTCAACAAAGCGTTTAGTTTTTTCGTTTCTATTTTCAGCATTTTCAATATAATTTATTTCATCCGGATTAGCGATATAAATCAGCTGATCAACGGCTTTGTCCAGATCAGTAATAGTAGAAGGAACACCTTCCCAGCGAGATACAAAAGATTTTATTGAGCTGGATAATGTTTCACCGGTTGAATTTATTACTTCTACTTTAACAATAAATTTACCGATATTCAATGATATAGAATCAATTGTGTAAAAAATCTGATTGCTGCCCTGTCCAAAGTTTCTTTTTTCGGAATCGGAAAAAACCATTTCATCTTCAGCATTAGTAACTGCATATTTAATTGTATACTCAGTTGACGAATCGGAATACAATTCAAAGAATAATGGGATTCCTTCTTTTTCTGTAATTACATCCCTGGAAACATTAGGAATTATTTTACTGTTCCCGTCAACTACGGTTCTTTTACCAATTAACATCAAATCACTTAGTACCGGACGTTTTGAAAAATCTTTTATATATAAAATATTTTCCGATTTAAATTCTGCTCTCGAATCTTTATCTGTTAAAAGAGTATTAACTTTATATGTTCCTGCTGACAGCTCAAAAGAGCGATGACTAAGATTAAAGTTCGTTCCCTGCACAGTTTGCTCAAAACTTATTGCCGTAATTTTTTCATTCCAAACTTTTTCTGTGATCAGCCTGTTTTCATCTTCATCAAAAATTGAAACAGTAATAGAATACCCGGCTTCAAAACCCTGTCCGGTTTTTATAAACTGAACTGACGAATAAGGAACTTTAATAAATACATCAAGCTTGGTTTTACCGTCGCTTTCCCAAAAGCTTAAAAAGTCCTGATAGTATTTTACCTTTGTACCTGCAGTTGAAGTGAAATGCTCTACTTGAGAAAAAACCATGGACTGGAGCAATATTAAAGTAAGAATCATTATGTGCTTTTTCATCTTGAACTCCTTTAGAATTATATAACTTTTGCAAACAGGTCATATTCATTACAATCATAAACTTTCACATTATAAAATTCACCTGTTTTAATTTTACCATTTTCAATATTAATAAGAACTTCACCGTCGACTTCCGGTGCATCCCTATATGATCGTCCAATATAGAAATCTCCTTCGACAGCTTCAACTAATACTTTTAGTTCTTTATTCATCAACTCGTTGTTTTTTTCAAGTGAAATTCCTTTTTGAATTTCCATTATCTTCTTTTGCCGCTCAATTTTAACATTTTTAGGAATTGGATCGCCCAAATTATAAGCAGTCGTATTTTCCTCCTGAGAATATGTAAAAGTGCCCAACCTTTCAAATTTTATCTCTTTTATAAAATCACAGAGCTCATCAAAGTCTTTATCTGTTTCGTTAGGAAAGCCTACCATAATTGTTGTTCTTAAAACCAATTCCGGAATTCGTTCTCTCAACTTATAAAGTAATTCTCGTGTTTGCCTTCCAGTAATTCCACGCCGCATAGATTTTAAAACATTATCTGAGATATGCTGTAGAGGCATATCAATGTAATTACATATTTTCTTGTTAATTGCAATCTCATTAATAAGCTTTTCCGGAAATCGGGAGGGATATGTGTACATTAATCTTATCCATTCTATCCCTTCAATTTCGCTCAGTTTGTATATAAGTTCAGAAATATTTTCTCCATTGTAAAGATCTTTTCCATAATCGGTAGTATCCTGTGCTATAAGAACCAATTCTTTTGTATTGTCTGCAGCCAGATATCTTGCTTCTTCGAGCAACTTCTCCATTGGTTTGGATTTATGCAATCCTCTCATTAAAGGTATGGCACAAAATGAACAGGGTCTATCACAACCTTCAGAAATTTTAAGATATGCTGTGTGGGAGGGGGTTGGCAGCAGTCTTTCGCCCAAAAGATCTTGTTTTAATTCTCCGCCAAGTTCATTCACAATTCTTTCGTAGTCCTCTGTACCGAAATACATATCAACTTCGGGAATTTCTTTTTGCAGTTCTTCCTTATAACGCTGGGATAAACATCCGGCAACATATACTCTTTTAACCAAGCCGGAATTTTTGTTTGCGACAGTCTTTAAAATTGTATTAATAGATTCTTCTTTTGCTGATTCTATAAATCCGCAGGTGTTAATTACAACCGTATCTGCTTCGTTCGGATCATCCCGCAAATCAAGATTATTTAATTGAAGCTGTCTGAGAAGTCGTTCCGAATCGACAATATTTTTAGCACAGCCGAGTGTTATTACACTAACTTTTTCGCGAGTTTTCATTTGCTAATAAAGGTATTGAAGATTAACCAAAATATCTCAGGTAAAACCAAACTGCAGGAGCGACAAAAAGAAGTGAATCAAATCTATCGAATACACCGCCATGCCCGGGAATAATTGCAGAAGAATCTTTTACACCTGCATCACGTTTTAATAATGATTCGATTAAATCGCCAACCTGCCCGACTATTCCGATAATAATTCCAATTACAATTATATTATTCCATGATAGAAAATCTAACACAATTAACCTGGCTAAAATCATTGCGCCGATGGAAAATATAAATCCAAAAATTGCTCCCTCCCAGCTTTTGTTTGGACTGACCCTTGGAAAAAGTTTGTGTCTGCCAATTGCCGTACCGCCATAATAGGCAGCCGAATCACCTAACCAAATACTTGCTAAAATTGAAATTACTAAATAACCGCCTCTTACATAAAGTTCATCCACGTTTGGATAAAATTCTCTTAAACCTAAAAGTGCAGTCGAAAATAAACCGATATAAAAAATTCCTAAATAAGCTGCACCGAGATTTAAGATTGCAGAACCCTTATTTCTGAATAATTCAAAAATTAACAGGAGAAGTGATGAGATAATAATTATTGTATAAACATCAATAAAATGTCTGAATTGATTAATAATTAAAACCAGTATGATGAATGAAGCCAGCCAGAGGTTTGCATTAATCGCTTTCTTTTTACAGAAACTAACAAACTCATAATATGCAGCTATGCTAATGAAAAGAACAAAAGTTAAAAAATAATACCCCCCGAAATAGCTGGCAAGAATTATTACCGGAATTGCAGCGAAAGAAACCGCAATCCTTTTGAAATTTTCACTCAGATTCATCGTTCTCTGAATCGGCATCTTTTTGCATTATATCCTGAATAATTTCCAGAGAAGCTTGTACATCGTTTTTCTTTACCATAAGTTTAACAACTGATAAATCTCCCGGTGCGGGGAAGTTATGATCTTTCTGCGATAATTTTGATGCTGCAATACCTGCGCCCTCCAGGTTACTTTTAAGCATATCAATAACAAACTCGTAAAAGGATGTGTAAACAAGCACCCAGTCATCTTCGGAAAGTTCGTCAAATTTTTTCAGTTCATCCACGGCCACAAGGGCGGTGTTGCAATCAGGACAGAGCGTTATCCCTTCTATATATTCATAATTACAGTTTGGGCAAATTGGCATTTTAATTCTCCACCGTTGTTTTTGTTTTTAGATAATAACTCCTGATAAAAAATACGAGTAATAGAAATAATCCAGCCAGCACAAAGAAGAATATTACATTCGAAGTTAAAGCATCAGCATCGGTAACATTACCGGTAATAAGCTCATCATTGCCAATGGTAAAGAAAAGCATTACAGCAAAAAAATTGTTCAGAAAATGCAGAAAGATAGGAATGACGAGCGACTCACTCATATAAGCAGCAAATCCAAAATACAATCCTAAAGCAGCAAGCGGCAGAATTCCATATGGATTAAAATGAAAGAGCGAAAAGAAAAGAGCAGTAATCAGTGCTGCCCAAAACGGCTTTAATTTAAATTCAAAACTGCGTTGTATGTAACCCCTGAACATTAGTTCCTCACTAATTGCAGGAACAATTGAAACAACTAAAACGACGAGCAGCATTTCAGGAATCGTATCCGCACTCAGCAAGTTGCCGAATGTTTTTTCTATAAGTTCATTTAAAGAATCTAAAATAGTCTTTACAGAAGTAATAAAGGCGGAATTTTCAGCCCATATTTCTATCAAATAATTTTGAATGTATAAATAGCTTTGCAGCAGCGGTGTCAGAATAATAATTCCAATAGTAAAAAATGTAACTTCTTTCCAGTTTGGGAGTTTTAGTGAAATTATATCAGATATGTTCCCATAGATCCATTTTGCAAAAAGTAATGCCGGAAGCATTATAAATAAAATTTGTCCAGCCATTGTCATGAGTCTTAATCCGTTAACTGGTGCAGCTTCAATATCAAATCCAAAGATCAAAAGTGTAAGCAAGCCGCCTGCGAACTGGTAGAGAATAAATCCACCTATTAAACCTAAAAATGCAGCAGCAACAGGTGAAATTAATGGATACGGGGATTCGGGAATGTATTTGTAATTTAATTCCTGCCGCTCATTACCGCTATTTTCTTCCGGATCCGGATTATTTAAATAATCACTCATAATTAGATAAATTATCGTAAATCTTTATTTAAGCAAAGATAAGGAATAATAATTTCATTAATAAAAAAAGAGGAAGCAAATACTCCCTCTTAATTAACAGAATCTGTCACGGTACGATCGTGAAGGTTAAAAATATGAATTATCTTTTTGAAGTTAATTCACCTGAAAGGTTTTCGTACTTGGTAAGCTCTGCATCTATGTAACCGATAATAATTTTCGTTCTGACTTTAACCGGTACTTTCAAACTGTCGTTTGTAAGCCAGATAACAATATCACCTTCGTGCTTAAACAGTCCACCTTCCTGCACTAATGGTTCAACTTTTATACACTCGAATTTTCCGGCTTCTACTTCCACCGTTTCTTTGCCTAAATAAATAACATCAAGATCGTAAACCTTATCTTTATAAAAATTCTGTAGATTAATTTTATCATCCACTTTCAATTGAGAAAAATCGAGAGTTCTTGCATAGTAAAAAGCAGAAACAATATCGTTTACATACTGGGGTATTTCATATTCGCCTTCGCTGGTTTTCGCCTTCATTTTCCTTTGATCAAAGAAAGCAGAAAAATCCCTTGTGTATCCTCCCTCTCTTATGTGTTGTTCAAAACGCCACGGGAAAATACCTTCGACATCTATGTAAGTTTCATAAGTATCTCTTACTTTATAGAGCACATCAAAGCTTGCGACTGAGTTTACTTTGAAAGTAACATGATATGCATCGCGACCGGAAATTCTTTTAATTTTAGGGATATGAAACTCAGCTATGCCTGCGGTTATAAATCCGTAGTTCAAATTAAAAGTCAGTCTTTCGCCCACTTTAAAAGCATTGTGGTCAATTTTTCGAAAATCGCTTGTTTTAGAGGAATCAATTGGTGCAACAATTAAATTCCCCATCAGTATGAATAATATAATAGACATTCCTTTAAACATAATATTATTTTAACTCCGAATATTTAACAAATTTTTAGAACTGTTTTACATTCGTCAAATACTCTGCCAATATCAATACTATTCATGCA
>Ga0209536_100001237_pt1 | contig 42342 bp, 45 predicted proteins | sample DeeMarSeWOR28_12_FD_187461 | JGI IMG/M metagenome (GOLD analysis project Ga0209536, IMG submission 187461) | Marine sediment microbial communities from White Oak River estuary, North Carolina - WOR-2-8_12 (SPAdes) (version 2) | ecosystem: Environmental > Aquatic > Marine > Intertidal zone >...
AAACTACGGCTTGCAGGTGCAGGGAGGATTTATTGTTGGGTTTGACAGTGACCCGCTTTCCATCTTCAAAAGCCAAATCGATTTCATTCAAAAGAGTGGGATCGTTACCGCCATGGTTGGTGTGCTGATGGCTCCTCCCGAGACAAGATTGTACAAACGTTTACAAAAAGAAAACCGTATACTGCCAAAGGGTTCCGGTGACAATACAGATGGTTCGACGAACTTCATCCCCAAAATGGGGCGAGAGGCACTTGCCAGCGGCTACAGGCATGTGGTAAATACAATCTATGCCCCCAAACCATATTATGAGCGTATTAGAATCTTTCTAAAGGAGTATAGACCTAGCAATAAAGGTAAATTGAAGGTTTCTCTTATCCATCTCGTAGCGTTGATAAGATCCACATGGGTTTTAGGGATAGTGGAAAAGGGAAGGATGCAATATTGGAAACTCGTTGGCTGGACCTTACTGAAAAAACCAAAAACTTTACCCTTGTCCATTACGCTTGCTGTCCAAGGGTTTCATTTTCGCAAGGTCGCCAAGAAAATACGTGTTTCACTAGCCAGTGATATCCGCAGGTTGGAACCAGCGGGCAAACGAAGTTAGCCTCCAATTTCAAATCCGCTCAGATATTCTCGCCCTGGAACATACCTTGGTAACCCTGTGCGACTTCGCGGCTCAGAGAGAAAAAAACCATCTGAACAATTCGGGCGTTCATATATAGCCGAAAACCCTGTGCATTGTATACGACCATAAGGGACTGAGACCTGCCCGAATAGCCAGCATCCCACACTGCGTTATGAATACTGACCCCGCAGCGTAGAAGACTTGACCGAGGCCTTGCCAGAGCCATTACGTTCTTGGGAAGATTGATTACCTCGTTGTAGGTGACAAGGTAGCAACCGGGTAAGAGATCAATACGACCTATGCCATCGAAAATGAGTGGGGAAGTATTGGAAAGGGTTCTCCGTTCGCTGCCAGGGCCTAAGCTCCCGGGCGAGTTAAACAAAGCTATTTCTTTGAGAGTCAGGTCTATACCGTTGGGTTGAACTTGCTGCTGAGTATCACACAAGTTTTCCACCAAGGGGGGATTTCCCTCCAGCATCTTCAAGATATCCTCTCTGGAAAGAACGCCAAACATTTATTCACCAAAAGCTTAAACTGGTGCAATCCAAGTTATCGATGTGTAGTATAATCTGTGCTGAACCGTCAGACAAGACGCTAAGATATTTCCCACTATTAGTGGCAAGGTTTTTATTCCTTCTATGACGAGTCAAATTTCATCTCCCTTAACGGGAGGAATTAAGAGCCTATCTTGAGTCTATCAAAGAATGATAGCGGTCAATTTTTTACTGACGTCTGAGTTTTTCCCTATAATAGTTGGGTAAATCCTGCTAATATAAGCTGTCCTGCAATCCATGTGTTGAGTGTGTATGAACCGTGAAAGTGGTAGCAATTGTTGGTATGGCCGGTGCGGGTAAGTCAGAAGTGGCCAGGTTGTTGGAAGAGCATGGCTTTGAGAAGGTGCGATTTGGAGACATTACAGACGAAGAACTCGAGAAAAGAAGGTTAGAGACGAGTGAGGAAAATGAGCGCTATATTAGACAACAACTAAGGAAAAATCACGGGATGGCTGCTTACGCCCAGTTGAATCTACCGAGGATTGATAAAGCACTGAAATCGTCGAATGTTGTGGTAGACGGGCTTTACTCCTGGGAGGAATATATTCTATTGAAGGAGTACTACGGTAAGAAGTTCACCACGGTTGCTGTCTGTACCTCGCCCGCAACCAGGTATGGAAGGCTTGCTCATAGGGCAGAACGAGTCTTAACAATGGAGGAAGCAGATAGCCGAGATAAATCCGAGATAGAGAATATAAATAAGGGTGGACCAATTGCCATGGCTGACTTTACTATAGTGAATGAGGCTTCCTTGGAGGAGCTGGTGAGGGAAACGGAACGAGTTTTATCCGCTTTGAAATGAAAAAGGAAACAAGACCGGAAATTGATGAATATTTCCTCAAGATAGCTTCCGTGGTAGGGGAACGCTCCACCTGCCGGCGTCACCATGTAGGTGCAGTGGCTGTGAGGGACAAACATATACTAGCCACCGGCTACAATGGAGCTGCCGCTGGACTTAAAGATTGTCTTGAACTCGGCTGCCTCAGGGACGAACTGGGAATAGAATCTGGAACCAGACAGGAAAAATGTCGGGGTATTCATGCCGAGCAGAACGTTATTATCCAGGCCTCGTTGCATGGCGTCAGTTTGGAGGGTTCTACCATTTACTGCACCCATACACCCTGTGTGCTCTGTGCCAAGATGCTGGTCAATTCCAAAATAAGGCGATTTGTAACCTTTGGCAACTATGCTGACAACTCCTTTACGGAGCTGTTTCATGAAGCCGGAATAGAGTTTGACCTGCATGAGAAACCACCGTCCGAAATATCTTACCTGCTGTGAAACGAATATACTCCGCTTCAAATCGTAAATCCCAAGTACGAAATTCTAAATCATTTCAGGACAAACAATTCGAAGGTTTAAGAAAACTCGGAATTTTGAATTCTGATATTTGAACTTTTCAGAGTTCAGTGATTAGGATATAGAATTTAGCCAACGATATGAAGGTCTACCGCACTTTCCCTCTAGCGAGTGAGGCGAAGATGCCACCAAAGCAGAGTGCGGCAAAAATGATGAACGATGTTTTCATACTTTGCTGGAAAAGCGGATAATACGCGGGTGTAATTTGTACGCTACCCATGTATAGGGCAAACATCAGCGTGGCGATTCCCATACTAAAGACAAGGCCAACTTGCCGGCTCGTTGCCAGCATCGCCGAGGCTACCCCGTAAGCTGCCCTTGGCGCAGAGCTCATGACCGCGTTGGTATTTGGAGATACGAAGAGAGCAAGACCAAAGCCAATCAGAAGCAAATTGCCGATAATGACATTCAATGACGTTTCTTCATTTAGAAAGATAAACAGTACAAGTCCTGCCGTAATCAACGCCATTCCTGCCGAGGCAATTAGCCTTGGTTCAATCCTGTCCGAGAGCCTGCCGGCCAGCGGTGAAAAGATAGCCTGCATAGCGGGCATAGCAACTAGGATCAAGCCCGCTTCTTGAGCGTTGAATGGTTGTACAGGCCGATATTGCAGATAATCGCTTATGAGTAAACTTATAGCGAACGTGGCACTGTAATTGATCAACGCTGTCAGGTTGGAAAATGAGAAAGCTCTGCTGTTTCTAAAGAGGCTCAAATCCAAGACTGGGTTTTTGCTTTTCAATTCCCACCTGATGAACACCGCAAGTCCTACGGCACCTCCGACAACCAACCCCACTCCTAACATCGACGGCAGACGTGTAAAACCGTATACCAATGCTACCAGTCCAAGGGTGTATATTATGGAGCCGGCAAAATCAAATTTCTCTCCCTTTGCCCCCGTCCATTCGCCTTTCAATTTCCACAAAACGACACCAAGGACCAATAATCCCAAGATTGCACTTAGGAAAAAGATGCTCCTCCAACCAAGTTGTTGGGTGAGAATCCCACCCAAAACCGGGCCCACGGCGAGCCCGATATATACTGCCGCGACATTTATCCCCAGGACCTTCCCCCTTTCGTTGGCGGGAAATACTGTGGTAAGCAATGCTATCGCGGTCCCAGCCAGCATAGCGCCGCCGATTCCCTGGAAAACCCGGCAGGTAATAAGTATAGCTGCAGAGTCTGCCATTCCCGCAAAGAGGGACGAGATCGTGAACATAATTATGCCCAAGGTAAAAATCTTCTTCCTGCCATATATGTCTGCTATTCTGCCTAAGGGAACAACAAAGGTTGCTGAAGATAAGATGTAGGACATGACAATCCAGCCTTGCGTGATTATATTCAATGATAGGTCTTTCTCAATGGTAGGTATAGCAATAATTACAGAAGAGGTCATGAAGGTAAAAATAAACGGTGCTATCGTGGCAGCAAGAAGCAGCGCTCGTTTAACATCACTACTATCCGCAGGGCTATTCATAACCAGCCAGTTTAACTTATTTGCCCAGCACTTCGCTAGCACTAGTCGGTATTATTTAAACAATTGTTTTCAGCACCCTCTGCATTACATACTCACTCAGTAGGAAAATACTGATTAGTGGTTGCCTTAGCGAAAATATAGCTGTAAACTTTTTAAATCCCACTAGTTTTGTTTCGGGAAATTCAGGAGATAGAAAAGTGTTTTCAACAAAGACCGGTGCGACCAAGCTGCTGATCGGGGTAGTCGTCGGTTTAATAATATTTAAGGTGGTCGTTAGCTTGTTGACTGGCAGTATCAGCATATTGGCTCAAGCAGCCGATAGTCTATTAGATTTGTTTGCCGGGCTCATCACTTTCTTTGCTATTCGCATTGCGGCTAAACCGGCTGATGCAGAACATCCATATGGTCATGGCAAGGTGGAGGACATTGCTGGTGTTGTGCAGGGTATTCTCATCTTTATCACCGGCGGACTGATAATATATTCGGCGATAGACCGGATAATAAAAGGTTCTAGTATTGCACTGGCCGAGGCCGGAATAGCTGTGATGGCGGTTTCCATAGTGGTCAGCATTTTCCTTTCTCGGCATCTAATGAATGTATCCCGGCGCACTGGCTCAGTAGCCTTAGAAGCTAACGCCCGTAATATTGCCGCCGATGTATATTCCGCCTCAGCCGTATTGGTGGGATTGGCAATAGTCAGATTCACCGGGATTAATATTATTGATCCTATACTCGCTATCGGAGTTGCTATTTACATACTGAAAATAGCTATTGATACTATCCGTAAGCCGGTATCCGGACTGCTTGATGAAACGCTACCTTCTTCACAACAGGCAGTTATCGAAGAATGTTTGAGGAAACATAGCCGCGAGGTATCCGGCTTCCATGCACTAAGGACACGCCGGGCTGGAAACCAGAGTTACATAGACCTTCATTTAGTGATAGCTAAGGATATTAGATTGGAGCAGGCTCATCAAATATGCGACCGGATTGAATTAGAAATACGAAGCACGCTTCATGAAGCCAGTGTAACTATTCATGCTGAGCCGTGTGACAATGAATGCGAACAGTGTGCTGCAATCTGCTCGAAACGGCGGACGACCAACTAGTTACCTCCAAACCCTTGCTTTCAGGGCCCTGAGCACCCCAATTGATGGAGCAACCAGCCACCACCATAAACTAGGGCGAAGCCAACCACCAGACAAATCAAGACTATTATTGGACCCCTGAGCAAGAATTTCTTAATCAAAAAAACCGCCTGACTTTAGCTTGACTGCTCGTGGGCTTTCTTGGTCTTGGCTCTCTTAGTTAAAGCGTCCTTATATACTCTTGCCAGGCTTTTGCCGTGCTGGAGCATCTTGGATTTTTTCTTTGCCCGCCGTCTTTCTCTTCGTGCTTGTTTAGTTTCCCCGGCGAGCTGATTCTGCTCCGAAATCTGCTCGTCTACCACTTAATTTCGTATGACCCGAGGATAAAATCGAGGTCACTTTGAAAAGCGGAGAGCTTTTCCTGGGGGCAAAGGGTTTCATCTACGTCAAGGAGCATTTTTGTTTCGCCCATTGGTGAGCCCAGAACATGGGCTCTGCCGCATTCCTTCTGGTCTTTCTCTTGCTCTGCCTCTGTTTTTAACGCAAGCGTAGAGCGAGATTGAGTATCACCACTGGGAAGGCCATATGTTTGCGATTCGGTCTCAATAGCCATAACCCCTTGTTTCTGTAGTAGAATTTGTATCTCGTCGCAGAGCATCCCCGGATTCAAACCCCTATAAGTCTTTTTAATCTGGATTGTCATTTTATTCTCCTGGGGAATATTATAGCACGTTCTTGTCTTCGTTTCGCTGCTCATATGGTATAATTGGGACCTGAAATGAAAAAAGAGTTGATGGATATATTAGCCTGTCCTATATGCAAGGGGGATTTGGCGCTGACAGTAGATGAAGAGGAAGGAGAGGAAATAGTCAAGGGTGCACTCTATTGCTCTAAATGCGACTATTCATACCCTATTGTAGATACGATTCCCAATTTGTTGCCACCGGAACAGCAATCTTAGCTCAAGGGCTATACGACACGCCTGTCGTGGGCGATTCCCAAACTTCTACGTTCACCAACTTTACTGGAGAGTCGGAGAGACGCGGCTGTAGCGCATTATATATAGTGGCAGCAATATTCTCGCTGGACGGTCCAATTTTATCGAGGGGGGGCACATCATTCAGGCAAGTGTGGTCGAATTTAGCCAAAATTTCCCTCAGGTGCTGCTTCAGCTTAGTGAAATCGTAAGCCAGGCCGGTCTCATCAAGACTGCCCGCTTCCAAACAAGCTACTACCTTGAAGCGGTGGCCATGTAGCTTTTCACACTTGCCATGATAATCTGGCAGATAATGGGCGGCATCAAAGTGCTCTTCCACAAATAGCTGATACATAAATTCCTTTCGATTTCAGGCGTTAGATATTGTTTAGAGTTTAATAATTAGTACTTACGCCATCCCTTGTTATTTCTTCTTCTCTTTTTTCTGCTTGGGCTTCTTCACATTCTTTCTTCCCTTAGTTCCCATGGCTAGCCTCCTGTTTTTAGTATCCTCTGCTATCCGCATGTGTTTGCGTCATTTCACATGATACCATTTTCGCACCCCTTTTTGTCCCTTAACATCGTTAGCTAATTGGGCGATATTCTTGTCCAGCTTGGGATGAATTAAGTCCGGGGCGATTTCCGCTAGTGGTATAAGGACAAAAGCACGGTCCTGCAAGCGGGAGTGCGGGATAGTTAAGTCCTGGGTGTCCATAATCTTGTCGTTATAGAAAAGGATATCTATATCTATAGGTCGGGGTGAATTTCTTTGCTTGCTGGCAAGTCTGCCCATTTTTGTTTCAATATCCTTAACCAGACATAGGAGCTCTTCGGGAGACAAATTAGTAGTGATTCGGCAGACCAGGTTAAGGAACAACGGCTGGTCCTTGTAGCCTACCGGTTCGGTCTCATAGATGGATGAGATATCTTTGAGGGTTACTTTTGGAGAAAGCAGTGTTAAAGCCTTACGGAGATTTGCTTCCCGTCCTCCCAGGTTTGAGCCTAGACATAGATAGGCAATGGCCAATTTGCTTACACGCCTCTTACAAGAGCATCGCTCATTTTGCACACAATCGCCATCTCTTTGACATCGTGTACCCGAACTATATCAGCTCCCTTGGAGATGCCGATGGCTATGGTGGCTGCCGTTCCTTCCAGTCGCTTGTCACCAGGTGGAACGAATGCTACTTCACTCGATCTTTGTTCGGGAGTCATGTCGAGCACCCAGCCTATAAAGGACTTCCGTGAGCTACCCAGAAGGACGGGCTTACCCAGTGCCTGGAGTTCCTCCAGGCGTCGCAAAACCTCCAGATTTTGCTCCTGTGTCTTGCCGAAACCTATGCCTGGATCTATGATTATATTCTCCCGGGGAACTCCTGCGTCCAACGCTCGTTTGATGGCTCTTTTCAAATCGGAAATAACTGCAGACATAATATCGCGGCAAGGAGAGCCACGCTGATTGCTCATTAAAACAATAGGTACATTTTTTTGAGCCACTAGCTCGGCCAGCCGGGGTTCCTTCTTCAGTCCCCAAATGTCGTTTATGATGTCGGCTCCGGCATCTAGAGCCTGACGGGCTATCTCCAGCTTATATGTATCTACACTTAGCGGGCGGGATATCTTGTGAGCCAGCTTTCCCACAACAGGAATCACTCGTCTTAGTTCTTCATCGATTGAAATCGGAGTCGAGGCAGGACGAGTAGATTCCCCGCCAATGTCAATTATGTCTGCTCCTTCGGAAGCCAATCTTACTGCCCTGGCTACGGCTCCTTCAACATCTGCCAGTCCATCGCCGGAAAATGAATCCGGGGAAACATTTATTACTCCCATGATATAAGTCCGTTTGCCCCAGTAAAATACAGTCCTGCCGCATTGAGTTGAACCTAGCTTGCTTGGTTTGTGTTCAGACACGTTATTGATTATAGCAGAAGGAAACGATTAAAATAGTGGTATAATCGGAATGAGCAAGACATTAGCCGAGAAGATCCTAGGGCTTAAATCTCATAGCGAGGCCGAAGCTGGCGATATCGTGATTGCCGATGTCGACTGGGCTTTCGTCCAAGACACTACTGGCCCCTTGACCATAAGACAGTTTCAGAATAGCAGTTTTGCCGCTTTGGCTAGTCCAGAACGAGCAATTATATTCTTGGACCATGCTGCTCCAAGTCCTGCTCAGCAGCTTTCCAATGACCATATCCTTCTGCGCCGCTTCGCCGAGGAAATGGGCTGTCGCATCTATGAGGTTGGTGACGGTATATGCCATCAGTTGATAGCGGAAAAATTTGCCAGTCCAGGGGACATCATTGTGGGTGCGGATTCTCATACGGTTACCGGTGGTGCTTTGGGGGCTTTTGCTACAGGCATGGGGTCAAGCGATGTTGCTGTAGCCTTAGCCCTGGGTAAAACCTGGTTTCGGGTACCGGAAAGTTTTCTTATCGAATTTAATGGCTTATTCCCCAAGGGAGTCTATGCCAAGGATTTAATTCTGTATCTCATTGGCAAGATTGGCGCTGATGGTGCTACCTACAAGGCTCTGGAATTTGGTGGCGATTCACTGGCTCAGATAACTATGTACCAGCGTCTCACTATTGCCAATATGGCTGTAGAAGCCGGAGCCAAAGTTGGCCTTTTCCCCAGTGATAAAATCACCCGGGATTTCCTCACGGAACGTGGCCGTGGTGGCAATTATAACCCACTATATCCAGATGCTGAGGCAAATTATGAGCGAGTCATACCTGTGAATATCAGTCAACTTGAGCCAATGCTCTCTCTTCCCCACGCTGTGGATAACGTCCGCCCGGTGGCCAAAGTAAAAGGGGTTAAAATCCAGCAGGCATTTATCGGCACATGTGCTAATGGACGTCTGGAAGATTTAGCCGTGGTCGCTGAGATGCTTAAAGACGAGAAAAGACATCCCGGTACTAGATTGATTATAGCGCCGGCTTCGAGGCAGGTGCTCATTCGCGCCATAGAGAAAGGCTATATTCGGAGTCTGATTGAAGCTGGAGCAGCTATTCTCCCACCAGGCTGTGCCGCTTGCCTCGGTATCCACCAAGGAGTACTGGGAGACGGTGAAATTTGCATTTCCACTGCCAATCGTAATTTTCAGGGAAGAATGGGCAACCCTGCAGCCATGGTATACCTGGCCAGCCCGGCGACTGTTGCGGCCTCAGCCATAAAAGGCGAAATTACGGACCCCAGGGAATTTGTATAATGCTAGATTTGGTGCTCAAAGGTAAAGCCATTAAATTGGGCGATAATATCTCCACTGATGATATTATCCCCGGCAGGTTTGCCCATTTGAGGAGCAACCTGCCTGAACTGGCCAAGCATGTCCTGGAAGATGCCGCACCTGGATTCGCATCAAAGGTAAGGTTGGGTGATTTTATTGTGGCAGGAAAGAATTTTGGTTTGGGTTCCAGTCGAGAACATGCTCCAGTAGTAATCAAAATGTCGGGGATTGGCGCTATTCTAGTCAAATCGGCTGCACGCATCTTTTTCCGCAACGCCATAAACCAGGGCTTGCCTGTCCTGCTTTGCGATACCGATAAAATCGGCGACGGCGATGAGCTGGAGATAGATTTAACGGGTGGTATTATTGCTAATATGACGACCGGTGTGACATTAAGTTGTAGCAAGATGCCGCCCATAATGTCCGCTATCCTTAAGGAAGACGGGCTTATTCCGTATATACAAAAGCACAAAGACTTCAAACTATGAAAGCATTACTGGCGTGAGGGTGTTGAAGTAATGACATTCACATTTTTGGATTTGCTTACAGTTTAGAAATTAGAATTAAGGATTTATTAAGATGCAGCATGGAGTGACTTTTATCCCTGGCGATGGTATAGGACCTGAGGTAGCTGAGGCGACACAACGGGTGCTGGAAGCTACGGGAATCAAGTTCCAGTGGGACACCGTTATTATAGGTAGTCAGGCGCAAGACAAGTTTGGTACGCCTCTTCCTGACCAGGCCCTCCAGTCCATAAAGAAAAACAAAGTGGCCATTAAGGGTCCTGTGACCACACCAATAGGTACCGGCTTCAGGAGTGTAAATGTTGCCCTGAGGCAGATGCTAGACCTTTATGCCTGTCTTCGTCCCTATAAGGTGTACCCCGGTATAAAGACGCCATTCAAAGATGTGGATATAGTAGTGGTCAGGGAAAATACAGAAGACCTCTATGCAGGTATCGAATTTGCGAAAGGTGATTCGGGGACAAAGCGGTTGCTGGATCTTGCGCACGATGCTACCGGAAAGGAAATCAGGAAAGATTCCGCCGTAAGCTTGAAGGTCATATCTCAAACAGCCAGCCGGCGGATTGTAAAATTTGCCTTTGAATATGCCCGACAGAACGGTAGGAAAAAGGTTACTGCGATCCACAAAGCCAACATACTAAAGTTCTCCGACGGACTTTTCCTGGATACTGCCCGTGAAGTTGCCAAAGAATATAACGACGTTGAATTCGGTGATATGCTGGTGGACGCGACCTGCATGGAGCTGGTCAGGAAGCCCCACATATTTGACGTCCTCGTGCTGCCAAATTTGTACGGCGACATAATTTCAGACCTCTGTGCCGGGCTAGTCGGCAGCATGGGTATAGCGCCCGGAGCCAACATCGGGGATGAGGTAGCTATCTTTGAACCTACACACGGCAGCGCCCCCAAATACACCGGACAAAATAAGGCCAATCCCATGGCTACGATGCTCTCCGGGGTGATGATGTTGCGTCATCTTGGCGAAAAGGGTAGCGCCGATAATATGGAGAGCGCTATAGCCGAGGTTATAGCCGAGGGTAAGAATGTCACCTATGATTTGAAGCTCGACCCCGCCACGGCAGTAGGTACTAGCCAGGTCGCAGATGCCGTAATCGCGGTGTTAGGACGTTAGTCCGCATCGCCGGAACATGGCTAGGAAAGGAGGCATGTATGAACAGCAAGAATAGGACACGGGCATTTGAAAATGTGCGCGACCAGATTGGTTCTTGCGGTATTTGGTGCGGTAGCTGCATAGTCGGCAATGGAACTTTGCAGGAACTCACCCGAAGATACAGAGAACTCATAACTGCATACAGTCTGGATGAATGGGGACCTCAGGATTTCGATTACGGGGAGTTGCTCAAGGGGCTGGAGTCGATTGAGAACGTGGCCTTGTGTGCAGGGTGTCGGAGAGGCGGTGGCAGAGATAATTGCGAAATAAGATCGTGCGCTGAGCACAAGGAGATTAGCGATTGTCATACCTGTGCGGAAATCGTTGAGTGTAAGCACGCAGAACTTCTGAATCACATGCGTTCGGGTGCTATCAAGGCTGGGCTATTCGTTAATATGGACGATGTTGATAGACAACAGTTCGCAAATAACTGGACAGCTAGACTGAGAGCAAACTGGCCTTGTTCAATTCTCTTTGCCAGCGATTGATGGTGGCGTGAATTCTATGGAATACAAGAGAATGCTGGGTAAAGATCATCAGCCATCCGAGAAGGAGATCATCAACTACTTGGGCGGTAAGGCTGGCGAAGCCTGGGCAGATATTATTTCATTTCTACAAACCTCTTACGATTTCTCACCGGAGATAGACTACGGAGGAACCAAATACGGATGGTCAATAAGGTATCGAAAGAGTGGGCGATCTCTCTGCACTTTATATCCTGAGAGGGGTGCATTCACTGTACTTATTGTGTTTGGGAAAAAAGAAGTGCGGCAATTTGAGGAGAACATGGGCGAATTTGGTGCGAAGTCCGTTGAGTTATTCAATTCCACAGAGCAGTTTCACGATGGTCGTTGGCTGTGGATTAGGGTTCTTGATAAGTCAGACACAAGGGATGTAAGACGACTCATAGTTATGAAGAGAAGGCCGAAGAATAGGTGAGGGGACGAGACGATTCATCGGGGGTGATTGTGAGCTACATAGAAGCGGACACACCAGATCGGATGACTCTGCAGTTCACTTATGTGGCTGTTATTTGAGAACACAATCCCTGGCCGTATTATCTGTACATTCATTAGGATATGATTAGTGACGCCGATATGGTTAATAAAATGAATGAACCTGTGAAGACGTATCCAGCAATTGGTGTATGTGGTCTTGATTGTGGTTTATGTCCCAGATACTACACAGATGGAGTTTCAAGATGTCCTGGGTGCTGCGGCCCAGAATTTCCTAGTAAACATCCATCATGTTCATTCATAACTTGTTGTGTCAAGAGAAAGAATCTCGAGGTCTGTGCTGAGTGTTCAGACTTTCCGTGTTCCAAATTCAGAAGTGATGAAGAATATCAGAAAGTGAAAGAATCTTCTTCTTACCCATCCTACAAAAAAGTTATGCCTAATTTAAATTTCATAAAAGAACATGGAATCGAAAAATTCATAGGACAGCAGAAAAAACGAATTGAACTACTCGAAAAGATGTTGACTAGTTTCAATGACGGAAGATCGAGAAGTTTTTACTGCAAATCAGCGGCTTTACTCGATTTAACAACTCTCGAAAATTCATTGGATGAGGCTATTCAGAAAGTAAAAACAGGCAATATCAAACCAAACGATACTAAAACCAAAGCTAAAATTCTCAAGGGTATCCTTAGTGAAATTGCCCTCACAAGTTTGAAGTAGAGCGGAGATCTACTAAACAGTTAAGCCGTTCGGTCACCTGCCGGGAATCTATTCAAGCACTTTGACTTGGCGACCATTACAGGCTACCATATCAGCATGAGCATAAGCAGGGCTCCTGAACTCGCCCTTTTTCCTTTAAACACCGAAGTAAATGAACAAGACCATCTTGTTATAGGTGGCTGCGATGTTGTTGACATGTCTAACGAATATGGTACACCGCTGTACTTTTTCGATGAGTCCACCCTTCGCCAGAAATGTCGTGCATTCAAGGATGAGTTTCGCAGGTACTATCCTGAGACCCTGGTTATTTACGCCTCCAAAGCTTTCTTGAATAGGGCTTTGGCTCGCCTATTTAAGGAAGAGGAACTGGGACTCGACGTCGTGTCCGGTGGAGAACTCAGCATCGCCTATTCCGTGGACTTTCCCGTGGACAAGGTCTATTTCCACGGCAACAACAAGACGCCGGAAGAGCTAAATCTGGCCTTAGATTGGGGAGTGGGTAGAATTGTGGTGGACAACTTTTATGAGCTTGAGCTGCTCGATCAGCTGGCAGAAGAGAGGGGGATTAACCAGAATATCTTGCTTCGCCTAACTCCGGGGGTCGACCCCCACACTCATCAGTACACTACTACCGGGACGATAGAAAACAAATTTGGCTTTCCCCTATCTACCGGGCAAGCTGAAGAGGCGGTGAAGCAAGCTTCTTCGGCATCCCACCTTAACCTTCTGGGCTTTCATTTCCATCTCGGCTCCCCAGTATCGGAAGTTCAGCCGTACGAGCTAGCTATGGAGCTTGTACTTGGCTTTGCTCGAGAGATGGTCAGTAAATTCGGCTTCAACCTCAACGAATTTGACATCGGTGGGGGTTTTGCCATTCCATATAATATGGATTCCAAGTTACCGACAATATCTGACTATGCACGGGCTTTGACCGATAAGTTGAAAAGTCTTATTTCGGAGCTGGGATTTAATCGTCCACGGCTCATTATCGAGCCGGGAAGGGCAATTGTCGGCCAGGCGGGAGTGGCATTATACAAGGTCGGGGCAATAAAGGACATAGCCGGAATAAAGAAATATGTCTGTGTCGATGGTGGCATGAGCGACAATATCCGCCCGGTTCTTTATGGAGCTAAACACGCGGCGCTGGTGGCTAACAAAGCTTTGAGAGAGGAAAGAGAGATGGTTACCCTTGCTGGTAAGCTCTGCGAGTCCGGGGATATTCTGGTCAAGGATATCAGTCTAACTAAGGTGCGTCTCGGCGACATCATCGCCATTCCGGTTTGCGGTGCCTATTCCATACCTATGTCGAGCAATTACAATGCTATTCCCAGACCGGCTGTAGTAATGATAAAAGAAGGTCGGGCACACCTTATTCGGCGTAGGGAAACTTATCAGGATTTGATGAATCTAGACTTGATGTAACATGTGGCAAGTTATAGGACAGGATAAAATTTTATCTTTACTAGACTACAGCCTCAAGGCTGACGCTATAGCGCACGCCTATCTGATAGTAGGACCGCGGCATGTGGGCAAAGGTACTTTAGCCGTTAATCTGGCTCAAGCTCTGAATTGTGATGGCCCCGAGTCACCTTGCGGTCAATGTCGTTCCTGCCAGCGAATCCTGGAGGGTAAGCATGCCGATGTTACTTCTATCGGCCTGGATTCTAAGGCGGAGATTGGCATTGATGATATTCGAGGGCTGCAACGAATAGCCAACCTGCCACCGTATGAAGGTAAATATAAAGTGTTCATCATCGATGATGCTGAATATCTATCCACTGAGGCGGCTAATTCCTTACTTAAAATATTAGAAGAGCCACCACAAAGCGTAGTCTGGCTTTTATTGGTTGCTGAGGAGGAGCACCTCTTGCCGACAATTATTTCACGATGTCAGCGGCTGGAGCTGAAGCCTGTGCCATCAGGGCAAGTGCAAGAGGTTCTCGTCAACTCATATAACGTTGAAACCAGTAGAGCAAAGCTGTTGGCTCAATTGTGCCGTGGTCGGCTTGGCTGGGCATTATCCGCTTTGGCAAATGACGATATATTGGAGCAGCGATCCCAGAGGATAGACAGGCTGGTTTCCTTATCAACTACCAGCTTGAGTCAAAGGTTTGCTTATGCCCAGGAAATAACCAGCCAATTCATTCAGAACCGGAGAACCGGTACAGAAACGATGGAGGATTGGATCGACTGGTGGCGCGATTTGATGCTTATTAAGGGTAGTTGCCAGAAGGCCGTTGTTAATGTAGATTACCAGACAGTTTTAGAAGAACAAGCCGGGGGGCTAAGCTTGAGTGAGATTGCAGGGTTTCTTACTAGTCTTTGTTCGCTGCAGGAGGGAATCTCTAAGAATGTTAATCCCCGTTTAGCATTGGAATGGTTAATGATCAATGTACCAGTAAAAAGTAGTATGAAGTCCTAAACGGGGATATCATTACAGAGTTATAATATATTGCGATGGTCAATATTATTGGAGTCAAATTCCGCCCCAAAGGTAAATTAGTTCACTGTGATGCCGGTGACATGTCTCTTCAAGTGAACGACTACGTCGTAGTAGATACCCAACATGGTCTAGAGGTGGCTAAGGTCGTTACCCTTGAACCTACGTCTCAGCCAAGTGAGGAGTTAATGACGGTGGTACGACAGGCTGAATCTGAGGATTTAGAGGAAGCTAGACGAAACTTGGAAAAGGAAGCTTTAAGTAAGTGCAATGAAATGGCAGAACAACTTGGTCTGAAAATGAAGCCGCTAGCAGCTCGCTATGATTCTCGGAGCGAGCGATTGACCATATTCTTCAGCGCCGAGGAGAGGGTGGACTTCCGAGACTTAGTTCGGAAATTGAGCCGTGCACTGGAGAGACGGATAGAGTTGAGGCAGGTAGGGTCAAGAGATGAGGCCAAGTTATTAGGCGGTATAGGCAAGTGCGGCTATCCTTTATGTTGCCAGAATTCTCTCACCAGCTTTGCCTCGGTATCCATTAAAATGGCTAAGGAACAGAACTTGGCTTTGAATCCTATGAAGATATCGGGCATCTGTGGAAGGTTACTTTGCTGCCTGGCATATGAAAACAAAGAATATGCAGATGTGAGAAAACAGATGCCCCAACTGAAGCATGAAGTATCAACATCGTGGGGTAAAGGCAGGGTGATTAGCACCAACCTGTTAAAGGAAACAGTAACTATACAATTGGATGATGGGACGGTTAAAGAAGTAGCTCTGGACGAATTAATTCATCCAGGTGAGAGATCCTAGTTTTTTCAGAAACACTGTTAGCTTCAGAGTAAATTAAGAGTCTCCCAAAAGTCACTAGGCTTCTGGGGTTCAGCTAATTTAAAGAGGGTAGATATTTTTGCCATTCACCATGATTATTTATAAGGTGATAAGGAACATAAAAGCCGTCATTTCGAGGAGGACATGGCTGGTGAAGTAGTTTCATCCTTGCTTCATCCGGCGTACGTCCGCCCTTGTGTCTATTGCAAGGAATACAGGCGCTGACCACATTGTCCCAGGTGTGCTTTCCGCCCCGCCGCCGTGGAATAACGTGGTCAAGTGTAAGCTCCTTGGTTTGCTGGCCGCAATATTGGCAGATGTAATGGTCACGATTAAATACCTCGAGCCTACTTAATTTCTTCTGATGACGGGGACGCTTAACCATGTAGACCAGTCGGATTACTGAAGGTATCTGAAAAATGAGGTTAGCAGAGTGAATTTCACCTCTGTTGTTTTCCAGCACTTCGGCTTTGCCCCGAAAAACGAGTATTATGGCTCGACGCGTACGACATAAATTAAGAGGTTCATAACTCTGATTAAGCACTAAGACAGGATAATCAATCACACCTACAACCTCATTACTAAGTCCATCTTGGCTACCTTCACTTCTCAGGGATAGTTATTGGCTATTCTAGCAAGCCTTTGTGACCAACGCAATATTTTGAATTAGCTACACAGCGTTGAAAAAACCGTTACTATGTTAAAATTTCAATTGATGTCATACATATATTATGTCATTCGCCCCATGCAGCTTGAGGATATCCCTCAGGTAGCCCAAATTGATAGAGAGGCTTTCCCGGGTGAGTGGGTATTCCGCTCTCAGTCAGCATATAAGCAAGATCTTAATAATCCAGCCGTCCGCTATATAGTGGCTTGTAACAAAAGAAATGTGGCGGAATCTGATGATCAAGAGACACAGAAAAAGCCTTGGTTCAAACGACTATTCAGTGCCCAGGGTCATGTTAAAGTACCAGAAAACATAGTTGGCTTTGCGGGATTCTGGATGATGATGAAGGAAGCACATATCATTGCTATTGGTGTGAGAGATAATTACCGCGGGCTTGGCATAGGTGAAGGTTTGCTTATCGCAACTATTGAACTGGCACAGATATTAAATGCCAATGTTGTCACTTTGGAAGTGCGTGCTTCTAATCAAACAGCCCAGAGTCTTTATAAAAAGTATGGCTTCCGAGTAATAGGGAGACGTCCGAGGTATTATTCCAGCGATGGGGAAGACGCCATAATCATGAGCACGGATAATATTGGCTCCCTTCCAGTTCAAGCATCTTTACAGGAGTTGAAAAAAGCCTATGCCCAAAGACACAGGGACATTCTTACTAAGATCCACTAGCTATACTTATTCAAGATAGCCTTTAAGGCATCTACGACCAATTCTAGCTGCTGCCTATCGGCAGCAAAGGTAGATAGTTTGAAAGACTTGGCTAAACCTGGTTGTGGTCCCCAAATGCCCCTTTCCTTTAATGCTTTATACAGGAAAAATCCTCTCTCTCGCAGTTGCTTTGAGATTTCGTAGAGAGCGGGGGCATCGAAGTGTAGCAGGTCATGCCTGTGTGGTTTTTCTCCTAGTTGCTTAAAACCCAATTTCTCCAGTTCAGCAGAAAACCATTGTGCTTTGGATACCTGTTCATTCCAGTACTGAACTCTCTCTTTCACGTAGGAGAAAGAAGCCATGAGCGTTATTAGAGGAACCCCCCTGATAGTACAACCGAGAAGTTCGATTTCTTTTTTGCCATATTTACCCGACTTTCTCAATACCGACCCTTCCCATTTCTTCTTCATGCCCAGTACCCCGGCAGGTCCCGCGGATGCCATGCTCTTATGCCCACTGCCAATAATGAAATCAGCTCCTATCTCGTCCATACTTATAGGCATTCTACCTACAGCGTACGCTCCGTTAATGATGTAAGGTATGTTGTATTCTTGGGCGATTTCTCCCAACCTTTTTGCATCAGGAAGATTTCCATAATTACCGTCCGGATAAGTTAATAGGATTAGCTTAGGGGCATGTCGCTTTATGAGTGATGTGTATTCATTAACGTCTACGGTAAATTCCGGATGTCCGGAGTTGGGCACCTCTATTATATTCAGTCCAACCCTTTCAGCAGCTACGACTGTTGTATAATGCTTGCTGGCATCAACGATAATTGAGTCCCCCGGCTTGGTCAGGGAATGCATGACAATGAATTTCGCTTCTCGAGCCCCGTGGGTTATAGTGGCAACTTCACAACCCAGGAATTGAGGTAGAATCTCCTTGACAAAGTCTCGGATAGGGGGATTGGTTACATTACATAAACTGCCCTCACAAAAGTCACATACAGAGTATCCATCTCCAAATTCTATTAAAGCCTTCCTGGCGGCATCAGTAAGAAGACCACCTGTCTGTAGAGGCATGAGGTTAATAAGCCCTTTATGCTGTCTTCGGAGATTAGCGAGTTTTTGCAGTGTCTTGTCTTCCGTTTGATTAGTCATGTTCTCCTCCGGCAGACTTCGATTCTATGGTCACAAATACAGCACCAGCGACTTTTATCTTCTTTTGCTGTCCCTCAATATGTTCCCGGATACCTTCCGGAACTTGAAGATTAAGGTCAGAAAGATGCCTTATGCCCTTCACCTGATAATTCACGTTACCGTTGCCCCTTTCTATTGCTGCTGCAGCACCCATGGCTATGGCACGCATATAGTTTATCCCCGTGTGTATGCCTGAAGGTACAACATCACTGTAAATACTGCCGTCGGCAACACAGATCTCGTTGAAACCAGCGGGACCAATCAGCCTCTTGCCGGCCTCTTTTTCAACAACTTTCACTTCTATAAACTCATCTTTCCAAGCTAAAAACTCACATGGGGCAATGTCGTCTTTGTGTCTTCTGGCGGTGTCTTCGATTTCCCGTGCTATTTCCTGTCCTCTGGCTGTCTGAGGGCTGGCTATATAGGTTATGGATGTGGCTATCTCCTCGTCAGAATATTCTATTATAGAAAATTGGGGATATGCCAGCTTCCTCACGTCGTCTATTCCGTAAATAAGCATACCCAACCGCTCAATACCGAATCCTGCATTGAACACAGGGTATCGGATGTTAAAATTGGCCAGGGCCACAGGCGAATACATTCCGATGTCAGCTATCTCGAGCCACGTGCCCTTATAATTAACGAAGACCTCCTGCTCTTGCCCCGGGGCATAGTACTTTGATGTTGCTATCTTGGTCACAAATTTTATGTCTGAGAAGCCGTATTGTTGCATGATGTCCCTGGTAACCACCTCTCCCGCAGCCAGGGACATTTCAGGATCCATCACTACGACAGATGCTGAATGGTGGACTCGTAAATGACGTGCGTCTTCTCTCTGTTCGTTACGATATCTGGGACCAACGGAGAATAAAGCGACTGGAAAGCTGACCCTGTCCTGTAACGCTGCTATGGTATGAAACCAGGTAGCCGTCATGTGACTCCTCAGAGTCTTGTTGGAGGGCACGGGCCGGAGTTCTTTTATCTCAGGGAGAACATTGTCTAAAAGGTTCGTGGCCTGATAGTCAGAGATACCCAGTCCAGTAATGAGTTCTTCAATAAGATCATCCGCCTCGATTTCGCCTTTTTTATAATTTCTCAAAATGGTCTGTAATTCCTCAATGTTAATTTTCTCTGCTATTTTCTTTAATTGGGCTATTCTTTTTTCACTCAGCCCTATATCAGGTCGGGGCATTTCAGCTAAGTAAAAAGCCCTATCGAGGATAACCCGGGCTTCTGGCCCATACTGCTTTACTACATCGCTGTCGGGCAAAATTGTGAGGTTCTCAACCTCGTCAAAACCCAGGTCCAGTAGAACCTGACGGGATTTTTGAATTAATTCCCGGACGAGGTGTGGTTTTCCTTTCTTCCCCAGGGAGATTTCAGTGCCGGTTGGGATAAGCTCCGCCGTAGCTGTCCAAGCATCGATAAAATTATTTTTAGCCCTCGCCTTTATGCCTTCTAAATCGAAACCCATCGTGTGGCAAAGTATATCCTAAAGACGCAACTTACTTCTACTGAGTGAAAAGGAATTCAGCCTGCTTTTTCGGCTCTCTCCTTAGTCGGTTCTTTTTCGCTAACGCGGTTACTTTAATTAACCCAAAAATTTCTACTAGCTATCATATCCAACTCTGCCATGTCAGATATTAAAACACCAATGACATATTTCAATAAATTAAGCTGACTCCGAGTTGCTAAAACCAAACCCAGCAAGTTCACCAAAGGAAATTAGTTTTGAAGTGTGTTGTATATGTGCCTTCGGGGAAAAATCGTTATCCTATTGACAGGTGAAATTGAAGGTTATTACAATAGATTTATTCACAACGTAGCGGGTATGTTATAAAAGTCATTTGTTCGGGAGGTTGCCATGGATAATACAAAGGTTTTAAAGAAGGTCGAGATATTTCGTGGATTGAGCTTAACCCAACTTGAATCTCTAGCACAGATCTCAGAAGAAAAGAAGTATCGTGGAGGCGAGACGGTTTTTACAGAGCGTAGCACGGGTGATGAAGTGTACATCATAAAAAAAGGCAAAGTGTGCATAGAGTTGGGGTTAAAAGGCAAACCTGATACAGCCACAATACAGCGATTGACTGTTGGACAAATTTTTGGTGAGCTGGCGTTGGTCGATAAAAGAAGCCGTTCTGCAACTGTTGTCTGTGAGAATGACTGCGAGATAATCACTATTGATAGAGATAAGCTTGATGAGCTTTTCGAGCGAGATACTCACCTTGGCTATATCGTTATGAAGAATCTGGCTCAACTACTAGCCGAGCGGCTGCGCAGGACAGATTTAATGTTAGTAGCAAGCGTCCTGTGGGAATAACTCGGGGGTATTGATCATGGAAGAACTACGGGTAGACGCATATTCCCCTCCCGAAATCGCCAAAAGGATTGCCGCAGTTGCCGAGAAGAAGTCAGGACTCGATTTCTTCAGGATGTTCGTACTAGCTATACTGGCAGGCGTTTTCATTGCCCTTGGCGCTGAGTTCTATACTCTAGTAGTGCATGATAGCGGACTTGCCTTCGGTTTGAACAATCTAATAGGTGGGCTCGTTTTCTGCCTTGGGCTCATTTTAGTTGTAATTGCGGGAGCAGAACTATTTACCGGCAATACCCTTATCGTTATGGGTTTTATCGAGAGAAAAGTCAGCGCACGGCAACTTCTCAAAGGTTGGAGCATAGTATATATCGGCAATTTGGTGGGGTCACTGGCGATGGTATTACTTATGTATTACACGGCCCAATGGGGTTTTCATGGGGCCATGGTCGGGGGTAAAGCCCTGCTCATCGCTAATGCCAAAGTAAATATGACCTTCCTTGAAGCATTCATGAGGGGTATTCTCTGCAATGTCCTGGTCTGTCTGGCAATCTGGCTTGCTTTTAGTGGGCGCAGCACAATAGATAAAATTCTAGCGGTTATTTTCCCAATTACAGCATTTGTAGCGTCTGGTTTTGAACATAGTGTAGCAAACATGTACTTCGTCCCTATGGGGTTGGCATTGAAAGGGCAAGCCGATGTTCTGGCTGCTGCACAGGGTATGGCAGGGCAGCCTATAATGCTTGGCAACTTAACTGTAGCCGGTTTTATTGTTAAAAACTTGATCCCGGTCACCCTGGGCAACATTATCGGTGGGAGCCTATTAGTTGGGGGTATCTACTGGGCAGTGTACCTCCGGCAGTTCTCCTTTCGAAGCTTATTTTGGGTTGCTCAAGTGGGTTTCCGTCTCATTTTTCTTTTTAACCCCAGGGAGCTTGCTCCATCAAGGATAGCGGCTAACTTTTCAAGCTTTTACGGTGTTCTTCGTCGAAAGCCGACCGGCAGTCGTCCTTTACCGCGTGATCTCACAACTCTTATTGAAGAGGATACTGAAAAAAAGGACTAGGCTGGAGGTTCACATGTCATCATTTAGAGAGATGGGCATAATTCATATCATGCCCTTAATCTCCTTTTTAAGCTTGAGCCCTGCTTTAGGAGTCGGAGTTTAATAATTTAAGTTTTCCAGAATGAGTAATACTTCGCTGCGTCTAAGACTCATTCTTTCTAGTACTTGGTTACAATCAAAATAGGGTGCTGGTCACTCGGGATATTTTCAAGAAAGGGGTTAAAGAGTAACCAGCTTTTAATTACTATTTATCCTTTTCGCTAGAAGTGTCTTCTACCTTCTCCACCTCCAGGGTGCATTCTGTGACCAGTGCGGCAACTGCACCGAGTGCGGCCAGGACAGGGGCTGCCAGGACCGTTACTGCAGCTACACCAACGCCTGCTGTCAGAGGGATGTCTATCAGGGGACGATCCTTGTATATTAAACGGACTCTTCTGATATTTCCCTGGTGTATTAGCTCCTTGACCTTGTCGACGACTTGACTTCCATCTACAGTGAATTTTTCGCTTGCCATTGTTGTTAGCCTCCCTTCATTCTCAGTCTTTATGCCTTTGGCTTCGACCTATGTTGTTAATATATTGTACCAAATATTGTTTCAGCATACTTAGCGCTGCTTCAACAGCATCTCGCTTGTTTCCCTCTCGATCTCCCCGCAAGGTATGTTTCTGACTCAGGAAAGTATCTTCGGTTGCCAGACCCAGATAGAAAAGTCCCACTGGTTTTTCAGATGTACTACCTGCAGGGCCGGCAATTCCTGTAGTGGAGATGCATATATCTATATCCAGGAGCTTACGGCCACCTCGGGCCATCTCCAGAGCCGTTTGCTCGCTCACGGCACCATAATTATCAATTGTCTCCCGTCTTACCGCCAGCAAACCAATTTTTACCTCGTTGCTGTAAGCAACTACGGAACCCTTAAAATAATCCGAACTGCCTGCTACGTTGGTTATCCTGTCAGCTATCCTGCCGCCCGTGGCCGATTCAACCGTGCCAATGGTCAAGGATTTTCCCGTCTCAGACTGGTATTGTTTTACTTGACGGGCGATCTCCGCTTCCAGTTCCGCCATTATCTTTTAATTTTAGCATGACTGCTTGCTATAATTCAGTAATGACGGAGTTACGTGACACAATCACGTTTTTAGGTACTGCCGGCGCCCGCTTTGTAGTGGCTCGCCAGTTTCTGGCTTCAGGAGGTGCCTGGCTTAACCTTGGTAACACCCAGATGCTCCTTGACCCCGGTCCCGGCTCCCTGGTCCAGGTTGCCAAAAGAAAATTTGACCCTATTAAGCTGGACGCCATCATCTTATCTCACAAGCACCTGGACCATAGCGGTGATATTAATATCATGATTGAAGCTATGACCGATGGCGGTACAAAGAAACGAGGCACTGTTTTCGCTCCGTCGGATGCTCTGGATCAAGACCCTGTTATCTTGTCTTATTTACGGTCCTATCCCCAGAACATACAGGTATTGAATGAAGGCATGTCTTACATGATAAACGATGTTTCTTTCAGGACCCCGGTCAGGCATAAACATCCTGTTGAAACATACGGCTTCGTCTTCCAAACGCCGCGGTACACTTTCTCCTGGATTACTGACACCAGATATTTTGAAGATTTGGCTGGTCACTATGCAGGCGACTTGCTAATTATTAACGTGGTTCGATTAAAGGCCGGGGCTCCCTTAGACCATTTATCTCTTCCCGAGGCTAAGGACATAATCGAAGAAATAAAGCCAAAAATAGTCATACTTACCCACTTTGGTATGACCATGTGGCGGGCCAAACCGTGGGAGCTGGCCAGAGAACTCAGTGAAGAGACGGGAATCCAGGTTATCGCCGCCAGAGATGGCATGAGGTTCGACCTAGCGCAGTTGGGAACATAATCGGGCGCAGGTTATACAATAGTAAGGCCTAACTCACCATCGTTCTTCTAAATAATACAATGCCTGTCGCAAAAAGGACTACTGCCCAGCCGATAAGCCAGTAAAAATCAATTATGATAGCTGAGAAAGAGGAGCCGTTAATGACAGCTCGAGAGGCGTCTACGGCATGAATGAAGGGAAGGGCTCCAGCTACACTCCTGAGAGCCGAAGGCATATACTCCACTGTGAACATAGTTCCGGAGATCATGGCTATGGGAACGATGAAGATCCAGGAAACACCTGCTTGAGACTCGCTTTTAACTAAGCTGCCTACTATCATACCTATCCCGATACCGCAAAGCCCAATAAGAAAGAAAACAAGAAAGGCGTGCCCCAGATTACCGACAACCGTCAAGCCCAGCGCTATCCCCACGCCCAGATAAATAAATGTGGAAATGATGAGCACCGGGATAAAGGGCAATGAGTAGCCCAGAATGAAATCCCAGGGTCTTGCCGGCGTTGTGAACATTCTAGCCAGAAAGCCCTTTTCCCTATCTCCGGCAATAATTTCCGCTGCTGTGGAAATTAAGATCATGAGCCCGAAGACAACTATTCCGGGAGCATAGAAATTGACAGCCGGGTTCTTTATTATGCTTTCAGTTCCCTTTAGCTCGACATTTAAAGGTGGAGCCACTCCCAGGAATTCAGAGCCGACAGCCTCGATTATAGGTTTCAATTGCAGGCCCATCATCGGGTCTGCCGCTTTGTAGATTAACTCCAAGTTGATAGTCTGTTGCGTTTGCTGCGCCGCCTCGAATCCCGCAGGAATCAATAAATAGAATGATATTTTACCTTCATCCAGTTCTTCCTGAGCCTCAGATTTTTCACTATATACCGGCTCATTCAGCTCGATAGCGCCTACGCCTCCCACATATTGTATAAAGGCAGAGGAGGTTTGAGAGCTATCTTCATCCACCACGCTCAGGGCAATGGGGCTCGCTTGTCCCCCGCCGGTGGCTGCGACAAATACGAGCATAAACGCAAGTGGCATGCCAAGTAGAAAGCCTAGTAGTACGGGGTTTCTATAGATTTCCTTCAGATTCCTTTTACCTATTTCCCAGAACTTCATTTCCATCACCTCCCTTCTAGTCCCTGAGTTTCTTTCCTGTTATCTGGATAAAGACGTCCTCCAGAGTCGGTTGCTCTAAGGCGGCCGAATAAACGGTAATTCCTCGAGAATGGAGATAGTCCACGATCCCTTTGAAATCCAGGTCTTTGTGGTAAATCTTAAGCTTCCCCTTGGTCATCTCCAGCCTGGAGTATTTGCTTTGCAGATCCTCTATGACCTCAGCGGTGATGTTGCCTGTTGAGACGGCCATACTCTGCATCTCAAAGAACTGTGTCTTCAGTTCTCGGGACGTACCCAGAGCTACAATCCTTCCTTCGTCAATAATACCTATTCGGTCGGAGAGGGAATCTGCCTCCTCCATATAGTGGGTGGTGAGCAGAATTGTCTTCTTTCCCTTGAGCGTATCTATATAGTCCCAGATGTTTCTTCTTGCCTGAGGGTCGAGACCTAATGTAGGTTCATCCAGAAATAATACCTGGGGATCGGAAATTAGGGCCATGGCTATGCTAAGTCTGCGTTTCATCCCTCCGGAAAACTTCCGCACCTGGTCCTTACCCCTTTCCATCAATCCCATTGTCTCCAGTAGCTCTTTTGAGCGCCTTGCCACTGTATCGGAGCTCAGTCCGTGTACCTTACCAATCAAAGCCAGGTTCTCCCAACAGTTAAGACGCTCGGAGAGGGTGGTATCTTGTGGTGATACCCCGATGACGTCTTTGACTGCAAATGGTGTTTTGACTATGTCATGACCCAGTATGGAAGCAGTCCCCCTGGTTGGCTTTAACAGGCAACATAACATTCGGATAGTAGTAGTCTTTCCCGCTCCATTAGGACCGAGGAGGGAGAAAAGCTCGCCTTTATTGATCTCCAGGTCAATACCGTTCACGGCTACCAAGCTATCGAATTTCTTGGTTAGCTTAAAGGTTTGTATTGCATTCATTTCCTCACCCCCCTCTTTTTATAAATAGTACTACACTTAATATCGTGGAAACAATAATATCTAATGGGGAAAGGTCAACCGCCACTCTATTCATTAGAATTTCCGGGCTCATTATCTGGGCAGGAAGGTTTTGAGTAAATTCCATGAAGGTTCTAACCTCAGCTCCCAGATATATGATGTGTCTACCACATCAGGGTTATTGCACTTCCAGCATCCCTTGGTGGTAGTTGTTGCCTGACGACGGTCCCAGTTCTTCATTATCTCATCAAACGGGGAGGTCCTTACATTTCCGTAAGGCCTGTCATAGTTGAAGCAGTTGGTTATGTTTCCCTCTGGAGTCACGGTCACAGAAACGAAAGGAGCGCGACAAACATAAGGCGTCATATTAAGCAGGTATCTCTGTAAATAAGTTCGAGAATTATTTATTGGATAGCCTTTCTTTTTCAAATCGAGCAATTCCCTTGCTGCTTGCTGCTCCGACTCACGCGATGCCAGAACCTCCTTGTTTGACTCCCCGGTTTCCCTCAAAATCCCTTCCTTTGCCGGACAGACCCAGAGCGATACGCCGAGAGAACGGGCAAGGACTGCCATTTGGCCCATCATTTTTTGATTTCCTCGATGGAGGAGGCAATTAATTACAATTTTCCTGGGCAAGTCCATCCTCTTCAAGATTTCTATGCCCTCAACAGCCCTGGCGAAAAGCCCCGGCATTCCCCTGAATGAATCGTGGCCCGTGCTCTCGGGATAGTCCAGTGACACTATGATGGAGTGTACTTCTTTGCCGATTTCGTGTGCCCTATCCGGCAGAAGGAATCCGTTGGTGATGACGGTCGTCATCATTCCGTTTTCGCGGGAAGAGCGACACAGCTGGCCAAGGTCCTGGCGTAGTAGAGGCTCACCACCCCAAATTGCATTCAATGCGAATCCCTCAGCCTTAGCACCCCGATAGAGCCGTTCGATTAAGCTCGTTTCAAGCTCATCCGCTTCATTATCGCGCCAGATACACGTCGGGCAATTACAGTTGCACCGTCCTGTGACCAGATGTGAGAGAAGAAAAGGGCCGCGCCTACCAAGTCGGCTAGCCAGCAGAGTGCTAATGATACGGCCAATATCATTCCACCCCAATCGTGCTCCCGCACCTTGTTGCTCTTCCATCATGGCACTGACCGCCCCTCATGCTGAATCAACCCTAAAAATCATATGATTTTCAGGAGTTCATTTAATTAAAATAAAAGCTTCCTGGCAACGACATATTTTCCCGGAGGGTTGCCCCTCGAGTATCGTCTGCGCTGGAGTGTTTCACTTCCGTGTTCGGGATGGGAACGGGTGGTTCCACTCCGCTAGAGTCACCAGAAAGCTCTTTGATTGATTATAGACTATTCCAGGAGGAATATGCAACTTTGTAGAGGGCAAGCCGTTGATTACGGCATGACATAGCTCCCACGAATTGACTGGTCCAAATGAGTGTCTGTATAATGCTAGCGGTATTATACGATGGCGCAGGACTTACCCGGCAAAGAAAAGAGCAGCGTGTCTGCAAATATGCTTTTTTCTGTGTTGAGGATCTTGGATGCAGAGAATAGGCTGCTTGAACGTGCTGACCAGAAGGCAATATCATTGCTCTCTGCCCTGGGTGTGTTTATGGTCTTCTTCATCGTCTACTATCGCCTCGTCCCGATTAACGTGTTCACTGTTATATTGCTTTCAATATACTTCACTTTTGCTTTAATGGCTATAGTCAGCCTTATCATGACGGTGCGTCCCAGGATTCGTCTTGTTGAGCAGGAGACAGGGGACAAGGATAAGGTACCCGCATGCGAGCCAGCTTTTTTTGTGGGAATCTGTAAATTCCCGACTTTTTCTGCTTACAGACAGGCTCTTGAGGATATGATGAAAGATGAAGCAACAACTATTGATGTTTACACCAGGCAGGTCTTTGGTTTGGCTCAAGTCAACGCAGCGAAGTATAAAAACATCCGTCGCGCTGTGCTTCTGGTTATTGTCGCACTGGCAGCGGAATTAACTCTTGTAGCTTACCTGTTTATCTACTATTACGGCCAGGGATCATCACTGCTGCCACCGATTACCGGCTAGGGTTTGTGGTGCGGTTCGACCTTTAGAGCTCACCTTCGCCCTGTCTGCAAATATACGGCATAGTTGGGATACGCTTCTGGTTAACCTCTCCTGAGAATCGGCACTTTGAACTATGTTGCCTCCTTTCAAAAGGGGGCTTTCTGACTAATTGAATGACTTGCTGCTTTCCTGTGGTATAATAAGTTTGAAGCCTCTCATAGAAAAGGCTTATTATTATGGACTGGGGGATACAAAATCGTCTGGCGCAATTAATTCAAGCGGATGGTCGCTGTTTGTTCCTACCCGTGGACCACGGATATTTTCAGGGTCCTATCAGTAAGTTGGAGGACCCACGTATAACTCTCGAACCTCTTCTCTCTTACACCGATGCGATTTTCATCACCCGGGGAATCTTAAGATCATGTGTAGACCCCGACAAAGCAAAACCAATTATCCTCAGAGTATCTGGTGGCACCAGTGTAGCGGGAAAAGACCTGGCTCACGAAGGAATAACAACGTCTATGGAGGAAGCCATCCGGCTCAATGCTTGTGCCGTGGGTATCTCTATCTTCGTCGGGACCGATTATGAGCATGATTCCTTGTTAAATCTGACCAGGCTTGTTGATGAAGGAGAAAGGTATGGCATCCCGGTAATGGCAGTTACTGCTGTAGGCAGGGAACTGGGAAAACGCGATGACCGATATCTTGCTCTATCCTGTCGTATTGCTGCCGAGCTCGGTGCCCGGGTTGTAAAGACTTATTACTGCGAAAAATTCGAGAAAGTCACCGGCGGCTGCCCTGTTCCCGTAGTCCTCGCTGGCGGACCGAAAGTGTCATCGGGATTCGAAGTGCTCAAATTTGTCTACGAAGGTATCCAGAAAGGCGCCATAGGCGTGAATCTAGGTAGAAACATCTGGCAGGATGAACATCCTGTAGCTATGATCAGGGCAATCCGTGCCATTATTCACGAGAACGTCGCTCCCGAACAAGCTCAGCAACTATACGATAACGTAAAGAGCGGAAAGGTGTAGACACCGCGTACACAGTCGCTAATGCCGTTTTGTAACGGAAGTACTTAATCCCGAGCGAGATTCAAATGGCAAAATGACAACTCAAAACGTGAAAAATCTTCATATCTACTCTGTCATTTTGTACATTTTATCTTAATGGATTCATTTAGGATTTATTTCAGCCCTACGGTCCTAGAGGGGAAGTTTTCATGCGTGTAGCTATGTATTACAGCAACCAAGATGTGCGGCTGGAGGAGATGCCTATTCCACAGCTAGACCCCGGCGAGGTCTTGATGCAGGTGGAAGCCAGCGGCATCTGCGGCACCGACTTGCTGGAATGGTATCGCCTGCACAAGGCACCCTTAGTCCTGGGTCATGAAGTTGCGGGCGTGATTGCTGCCATCGGACAGGATGTGGAACATTATAAAGAGGGTGACCGTATTTGTGCCGCCCATCACGTTCCCTGTAACACGTGTCATTATTGTTTGAGCGGGCATCATACAGTTTGCGACACCCTCCGCCAGACGAACTTTGATCCCGGCGGCTTCGCGGAGTATATAAGGTTACCTCGGATAAATGTCGAGCAAGGCATATTTCCCTTATATGACGATGTATCTTTTGAAGAGGCGACCTTTGTTGAACCTCTGGCTTGTGTCCTGCGTGGGCAGAGACTAGCAAATCTGCAGCCGGGGCAAACTGTGCTTGTTATTGGCAGCGGCGTTGCCGGACTACTCCATATACAACTGGCTAGGAATTCCGGTGTCGCTGACATTATAGCCACGGATATAGTTGATTATCGCCTTGAGGCAGCTAGAAAATGCGGAGCCGATGTTGCCGTTCGCGCTGATGAATATACACCGACTTGTGTACGCCAAGCAACTGATGGTCGTCTCGCCGACCTTGTCATAATATGCAGTGGGGCGACGTCAGCTATAAGCCAAGCATTGGAGTCGGTAGAGCGGGGGGGCACTGTTCTTTTCTTTGCCCCCACACAGCCAGGCGTCAGCGTTTCTATATCTGTAAACGACCTGTTCTGGCGCAACGAGATAACGCTCACCAGTTCCTACGGCGGCAGCCCTGCTGATTATGCCGCAGCGCTGGACTTGATACAGACTGGCAAAATATGTGTGCGCGAGATGATTACCCATCGGCTGGGGCTGGCGGAAACAGGCCTGGGATTCCAGCTTGTTGCTCGGGCTCGGGACTCACTGAAAGTAATTATCGAGCCGCAGACATAGATGACGGCTGCTTTCCGGGTGCTTTGATAAATCATCGGAATTAGCCATGCCAGAGAAATAGTCGGATGCGTAAGGAAGAGAAAGTAAACTACAGGGCACTGTGGATATGGGCTCGTTTTAGCCCACGGCGCATTATCTTTCTGCTCAGAATGTTCTGGCGCCACTGGCGGGCTAATAGCCGTCGGAAACGACAACAACACAAGGTTGATGGTCTGATTCCCTCGGTTCTGGCCATCAGCCCGACGATGCGTTGCAACTACAACTGTCAAGGCTGCTACTCACGGGGTCGACCCACAGATAACGAACTATCAACTGACGAACTCAATGCTCTCTTATCCGAGGCAGAAGAACTCGGTATCCACTCCATCGTCCTGACTGGTGGTGAGCCGCTGCTTCGCGACGATATACTCGACCTCATAGATCAACATCAACGACTCCTCTTCTTGTTCATTACCAATAGTTCGCTGGTGACCCCCGAAATTGCCCGTCGCATCGCCCGAAGTGGAAATACCGTAATGCTCGTGAGCATTGAGGGATTTGCCAGCAACACAGACCAACGTCGCCAGCCTGGTACCCACGGGATGGCCATGCGTGCCTTTTCCAGTCTTCGCAAAGCTCATGCTGCCTTTGGTTTCGTCGCCACAAACACCACTGCCAATACTGCTCAGCTCGCTACCGATGAGTTCATCGACCAGATGGTCGCTATTGGCTGTGCAGTTGGCTTCTTCACTGAATACGTACCTTGTGGACCGAACCCAAAGCCTGAGTGGGTCGTGGACGAAGCCGCAAGGGTCGCCTTCCACGAGCGCGTTCTCGAGTTCAGGCGCCACAAACCCATTGTCCTCAGCCAGTTTCCCGACGATGAGTATGGGGTAGAGAATCGTTGCTCTGGGGCAGGACGGACGTCGCTCCATATAAACTCCCAGGGTGATATCGAACCGTGTCCATTTATGCCTGTTGCCCACGAAAATATCCGCCATGGAGGGCTTGTCACTGCATGCCAATCCCCGTTCTTACGGGCCATTCGTGAGCAACCGGAGCTGCTCCAGCGACATCGATATGCCTGTGCTCTATATGAGCACCGTGATAAACTCAATGATCTTGCACGGCAGTTTGGAATATACATGGCGGACAAAAATCATAGCCGTTTGTTGGAGGTATAGAATATGGACAGGGATGTAGTAAGAGGACATCTGCTCAAATATACGAGGAAGGCATTTCGGATGCTTCCGAAATTGGACAAGCCACGAATACTGGATATAGGGTGCGGGTCTGGAGTTCCGACTATGGAATTAGCCAGATTAGGGCAAGGAGAAGTCATAGGAATAGATATAGACCAACCAGCTTTGGCCAAGCTTAACAGGAAAATCAAAGAGGCCGGGTTTACGAGTCGAGTTCAGGCAGTGAACTGCTCTATATTGGACATGTCTTTCCCGGATGAGAGCTTTGATATCATTTGGTCGGAGGGGTCTATATTTGTTATTGGTTTCGAAAAGGGGATCCGGGGGTGGAAGCGTTTTCTAAAACAGAATGGATTTATGGTAATTCATGACGAGAAGGGAAATATCGAGGAGAAATTAGAACAAATCTCCAAATGTAGCTATAAGCTACTTGGTTACTTCGTCTTGAGTCAAGACACCTGGCGGGCTGAATACTTCGCTCCTCTTGAAAAGCTGATTGCTAAGTCTCAAACAATCCACACCAATGATCCGCAGACTCTTGAAGAACTAAATCAGGCCCGGCGGGAACTGGAGATGTTCAGGAATAATCCTGAGCGCGATAATTCGATTTACTTTGTGATACAGAAGAATTGACAATTTTCTAGTAATCGTAATCGCCCTCGAAAATCTGGGTTATATACAGATATGTGAAGTCACTCTCATCTGAAAAAGAAACTCCCACACCTGTCTTGTAGTAACGAGGTTCAAGTATGTTCGCCCGGTGTCCGGGGCTATCCATCCAGCCTGACACTGCCCATTCACATACTTCTTGTAGAGTAAGGTAAGGACCCGGACTGTACTGTTGGGTCGGAATCTTTGCTAGATTCTCTCCGCGTATAGTTCCGGGAGACATGTTATAGCAGAGAGGCCTTTCCCCGGGATATCGTTCATGGCCGAAGAAATTGTTCTCGACCATACTAATGCTGTGCTCCCTGGCCAGGCTCGTTAACAGAGCGTCTTCGCTAAGAGTACATAGCTCGAACTGTTGTCTTTCGGCATTGACAAGAACAATTATTAGTTCCTCAACTTCTGCCGCGGTATAATTTATCCCGAGAGGACTTGATGCATTTCCTGAAAAGTTAGCCCGTATAGAATAACTAGCGCTTACCGCGATGGTAGTCAAAGCCGCGTTGACATTGGCAATAGTACCTACATCGCCGGTCCAGTTGGTAAACTGGTAGCCCTCTTCAGGCTCAGCCAGGAGGTTGATTACTGCGTCTTCAGAACAGGTAAAAATCCCCTCTCCCGGGTTAGTTACCGATCCTCCTGTGGTACTCGTGATACTCAGGGTATAAGGCTCTTCATATTCGGGGCCACCGCTTGGACTAACAACAGTGCAGCCTGCCATTACGGCGATTAGCGCTGCTACAATTAAGAAACTGCCAATTCTTTTCATATGTATCTCTTCGTAATGTCATTGTATCAGTGACTAAGGGAGTGTCAATCACCCGTTTGCCCTAGTACAGATATACTAATAGAACACGAGTTTTGAAGGGAGCTCCGCTCAAATCGTGCTAATGTTAATTGCTTAACCAAAATCGGAATTTCTGATTTCTAAGCTCTAAACAAGTCCTTTGAAAGATCAAAAACAGAAGTTAGAAATGACGGGACAAAGATTTGAATTGTTGCGTTTTAAGTCTTGTTTAGGGCGCTCTAAACGTGATTAGCAGCCCATAAACATAGGATAGCTGACGACTCTTAATCTTAATTCCAGGCGAGATATTCCAGTAGGTAATTGTGTACGTAGAATATAATCTTTGTGTAGATTGCCAAGACCCTACTCTGTCGGTGCCATATGCAACGTATGCTATGGAGCTAATAAGTTACAAAGCCCCCCATTATCCAGTAACAGCACAAGTCTTCATCCAGATATGCGTAAGATTAGGGATTGTCTGAGTGCAATTTAGCCCTAATTTCATGTTCTAGTTGTTTAAGGGTATCCAGTTGCTTTGAAGCTTCATCAGCCTCAATCATCCATTCCTTACCTGTGATGAAACTTGCCCGCGGTTTTCCCTTTGAGCTTTCTGTCTGATGTCGTCGCAGGGCTTTTAATTCCCTCTCCAGCTTATCTATTTTCGCCAGGATATCCTCAAGTTGCTTATTAAGCTCTTCTTTTGTTTCCATGACCTTAGCCCTTAGTTATCTCCCACTGCTTATTGTTTTCATAGTAATTTAACTGTTGGTCGTAGTCAATACCACTCTCTAATATGGAAGTCAGTTTTGTTCAACCACAATTCGGCACATCACACATTTTAGTCAGGTAGTTACATCATCTCCCGTTCCCGTGTTTGTCTCTAGAGATGACACTTATAGAGCTACTGCAGGTTAAGGTAACCATAAAATTCGCCATGTTTTTCATTTATCTCCGCCAGTTTTTATCTGGTCAACTCCTCTCGTCTCCTGCTGTAATCCAGGTCTATCTGCGAAGCTTGATCAACCAGACACTCCCATTCAGCCGTCAACGTCGCCACCCTTTCTCGTAACTTCATGTATTCACGATTTGCGTCGACTACATTCTCGGAATCCTGGTAATGAGAGGGGTCAGTCATTCTAGCCTCGATTTCTTCAATTTGATCTTTATTAGCGTCCATCTCCTGCTCTATTTCTGTGATTCTTTCCCTTACCGGCGATATGGCGCGGTAGTATTCATTCCGCAATTGACCCTCAAAAGCTTTGCGCTGTCGCTTTCTCACAGCCGTTGGCCGCTGATGTAACTGCTTTTTGGTAGATTCATCTTCGATAACTTCCACTTGACTGTTCAGTGATCTATCCTGCCATAGATAATCATCGTAGTTACCGGGGAAAACTGTTACCCGGCCGTCCCGCACCTGAATGATTTTGTTAGCTGTTTCCCTAATAAGAGTACGGTCATGAGTGATAAAGCACAGGGTGCCTTTGTAAGCATCAAGGGCATCCGCTAGAATCTCGCGGGACGCAATGTCCAGGTGATTGGTAGGTTCATCCATAAGAATGAGATTGGCCGGCGTCACAAGCATCTTGGCAATAGCAACACGGGTCTTTTCGCCACCCGATAGAACCGATATCTTCTTCGTCACATCGTCACCACTGAAAAGGAATGCCCCGGCCAGACCGCGTAAGCGCTGTTCCGGTTCGTTCCGTGCTGCGCTCCGTAATTCCTCACTGATAGTATTATGGGCATTGAGAGATTCTATATAATACTGGGCGAAGTATGCCGTAGTCACATTGTGGCCAAGTACGCGTTGTCCTCCTTCAAAGGGCAAAACCCCAGCCAGGATGCGGAGGAGAGTTGTCTTCCCGGCCCCGTTTATGCCTACTATAGCGGCACGGTCTCCCCGCTCCAGTGCCAGGTTTAGATTCCGGTATACGACATGTTGCTCGTAAGACTTGTCAACGTTTTTAAGTTCGATTACAACACGACCGCTCCGTGGAGGCTCCTTGAAGTTGAAGTGTATTTTCTTCATGATCCTGGGAACTGTAATCCGCTCAATCTTATCTAGCTGCTTGATACGGCTCTGTACCTGAGAAGCCTTAGTATTCTTAGCCCGGAAGCGCTCAATGAAACGCATTTGTCGTTTAATTTCTACCTCCTGTCGTCGGGCGGCTGCCTGGCGATTTTCCATATACTTCTCGCGGGCATGAACGTAGCTATCATAATCTCCGTGGTGGAAGAAGACGCCCTCATCTTCAATAGCTATGACCTTACTCACAACATTGTTGAGAAAGGCTCGATCATGCGAAGTGACGAGGACGGCACCTTGATACCGTTTCAGGTAAGTTTCAAACCAGCGCTGTGTCTCCAGATCGAGATAGTTTGTAGGTTCATCCAGTAGCAGTATATCGGGATTAAGGAAAAGGAGCCTGGCTAGTTCAATGCGCGTCCGCCAGCCGCCACTGAATTCAGTTAGCGGACTCTCGAAATCCGACTCGATAAAACCCATTCCAGTGAGGACGATCTTTGCCTCGTGTTCCGAGCTATAACCACCCTTCGCCTCGAAAAGTGACTGCAGTTCACCCAGCTTTCTCAGCAAACCATTCATTATTTCTTCGTCCTGTTCCTCTGCCATGTCTTCTTGCACCTGCGCAATCTTGTGTGCAAGGTTTCTGACTGGATCGGATGAATAAGACACATATTCCAGCAGGCTCCGGTCCGACGATGGTTGGACATCCTGACGAAGATAACCGATAGCAGTGTTACGTCTCACAGACACGCTGCCGGAATCCGGGATGATGTTGCCTGTTATAATTTCAAAGAGGGTAGTTTTTCCCGTCCCATTCCGTCCTATGACTGCAATGCGATCGCTCATACCAACGGTGAAGTTAACCCCGCTGAAGAGTTCGTGGTCGCTATATGATTTAGAGATATCCGTGACAGTAAGCATGTTATTTTATAAAAGTTACATCAAATTGTATCAAAACTTGTTACATGACTGGTGCAGTCCTAAGGTTGTCGAGGGTTGGAGCACTGTTCTTTACTATATCTGGCATGGGTATTATTTCCTTTAGTCTACTTAATGAAAATCATCCGTCTCATTGCTCTCGGTCTTTTAAGGATTGCTATATTTCTGCTCAGCATTCGATTATGCCGACTACCAGATTTATAATTACTATAATTAGAGCCGCCGGGGTTACCGTAAGACAAACTATAGTGTATCCTTATACATTTTTCACCTCAACCATAACGGAATAGAAGTAATTGGTACACTCTGTTGACAACTATAGTGGAGCATGTTATAAGCTGTACTGGAATTAATGATTTGCGGTAGGAGATGCCCCATTTGGGGAGCCGAAGGGGCAAGGGGCCAAGTAGTGTTATGAGGTCTTGAAACTCTCAGGCAGAAGGACTACTGCAAATAAGACTCCCTGGAGAGGCCTTGATATGAGGTCACCAAAGGTGTAAGTCCGCAAGCAATGAGCGGGCAATCTCTCAGGTAAAGGGACAGGGGCAATCTGTATAATGCAGGTTGCCTTTTTATTTGGTAGAAAGGTAAGGTAATTCAGTAAAGTTCTGATAGGAAACTGAGCGATGGAATTATTGAAGAAGACCCCTCTTAATGGGATACACCACGACCTGAAAGCCAGGATGACGGATTTTGCCGGCTGGGAGCTGCCTTTGTGGTTCACATCCATTCTAGAGGAACACAATGCAGTTCGTTCTCAAACAGGTATGTTCGATGTATCTCACATGAGCAGGGTCCAAGTAAGCGGCAAGAAGGCTGGCCAGTTTCTAGACAAGTTATTGACCAGGTCGGTCCGTCGGTTAGAGATAGGTTCCTCGCAGTTATGCCTCCTGTGTATGGAAGATGGCGGCATTCTAGATGACCTATGGGTCTATCACGTGGGAGTTGATGAGTATCTTTTAGTCTGGAACGTAGGAGATATTGAACGGAAGCTTAATTGGCTATTACGTTGGTCAGAATCAGACCCTGATATCAGTATCAACAACACTACCGACGAAACAGCTATGGTGGCGGTACAGGGCCCGGCTGTCTGCCAGCTAAACAGTATGAAAGCCCTTTGCATTCTATCGCGCTACGGCCACGTCCATGCGAAGGTGAACAAGTTGGATATGTTTGGGGCCAGGACTGGTTACACCGGGGAGGACGGGTTTGAACTCATAAGCAGTACAGCAGACGCTTCGCCTTTGTGGCGGATTCTCATGGATCAGGGTGTGAAGCCTTGCGGTCTGGGAGCGCGTGACGTACTACGACTGGAAGCGGGTATGATGTTGTCGGGCCAGGACTTTAATACCAGCACAAATCCCTTTGAGGCCGACCTGGCGTGGTTAGTGGATTTCCACGAAGGGAACTTTGTCGGGAAGGCATCCTTACTTGAAATCAGGCGTCGGGGAATTAAACGTAAGCTTGTTGGCTTCAAGGTCAAAGGACGTGAGATAGCCCGGTCAGGCTACTCCATTTTCAAATCAGGCCAGGAAGTGGGCAATGTTACAAGCGGTGGATATGCACCGGCTCTGGGAGTGAGTGTCGGCCTGGGTTACGTTCCCGTTGAGCTATCAAGTATAGGCACTGGAATCGACATACTCATTCGTGGCAAAATGGTTTCAGCGCAGATAGTTAACAGGAGATTCTACAAGAAAGGGGGATAGAATGAATCCAAAGGAATACAAATACACACGGGAGCATGAATGGTTCTGCCCTGAAGCCGAGAATACAGGCAAGACCGGGCTCACGAAGTATGCAGAGAATCAGTTAGGGGATATCGTCTTCCTGGACTTGCCAGCACCGGGTACTCAAGTGCAGCAGTTCGAGAAGATGGGCGAAATAGAGTCAGTTAAGGCAGTTACGGACTTGTTCTCGCCAGCCAGTGGCAAAGTGGTTGAAATCAACACAGAGGCTGTTGATAACCCGAATCTGGTTAACGAAGATCCTTATGGGGCGGGATGGCTTGTCAGGTTGGAGCTAAGCAAACCTTCGGAACTTGATGCATTGATGAGCAGCGACGCTTATGGCAAGTACGTGGAATCGTTGTCGCATGAAAGCACAGAGTGAGTGCAAGATGAGCGCGATGTTGTCACCTTATCTGCCCAATACGGACGCCGACCGTCACGCCATGCTCCGTGAGATTGGAGCCGCCTCAATTGATGAGCTATTTCAAGATATACCTGAGAAGCTGCGTCAAGCCCAATTCAGTCTGCCTGCTCCTCTGTCAGAGCTTGAATTGAAAAGGGAAATCCGTCAATTCGCTGAGATTAATGCGAATCTGGAGGATTATGCGTATTTCCTAGGTGCGGGCAGTTATCGTCACTTTGTTCCTTCAGTAGTTGATCATATCATTGGGCGAAGTGAATTCTATACGGCCTACACTCCGTATCAGGCTGAAGTTAGTCAGGGAACCCTACAACCGGTTTACGAATATCAATCGCTCGTTTGTCAGCTTACCGGCATGGAAGTGAGTAACGCCGGGATGTATGACGGTAGCACTGCCGCAGCTGAGGCAGCAGTCATGGCATGCATAGTAAGCAAGAGGAACAAGGTTGCCGTGTTAAACACCGTGAACCCGACATATCGCGATGTGATAGACACATATGTCGAAGGCAGGGATCTTGCAGTGGAAATGGTAGAGTCGGACACAAACCTGTCCGCGGATTATGCCTGCCTGATAGTACAGCAGCCCAACTTCTTTGGTTGCCTGGAGAAGATAGAGACATATGTCCAGAAAGCTCATGATGCCGGAGCACTTTTCATTTCCATATTCGACCCTATTTCTCTCGGGATGTTCAGGCCACCCGGGGACTACGAGGCAGATATTGCTGTAGCTGAGGGACAGCCGCTGGGTATACCGCTGTGCTTCGGTGGCCCGTATTTGGGCGTGTTTGCCTGCCGAAAGGAGTATGTGCGATATATGCCCGGAAGACTTGTGGGCAAGACGGTAGATGTCGAAGGTAGGCCAGGATACGTGATGACTATGGTGACGCGCGAGCAGTACATCCGAAGAGAGAGAGCCATATCAAATATCTGTACCAGCGAGGCTCTGATGGCTCTGGCAGCAGCTGTCTATCTTGCCGCTGTTGGCAAGCGAGGCCTCAGGCACGTTGCTGAGCTGTGCTACCACAAAGCCCACTACGCTGCCCGGGCCATAAGCAAGCTCAAGGGATATTCGCTGGTCTTCAAGGAGCCTTTCTTCAAGGAATTCGTGATTGGCTGCCCACAGGCACCTTCTAAGATAAACGAAGTGCTGCTTAAAGAGAAGATTATCGGTGGGCTGGACATAAGCAATTTGATAGACAACGGTATGTTATTTTGTGTTACGGAAACGAACACTAAGCAGGAGATCGACAATCTAGTAGAAGTCCTGTCGGCATCATAGAGGAGTAAGAAGCACATGAGTAAGCACTATTTACTTCCTGACATAAGCAAGCCCGGCAAGATTGGGTGTAGCCTGCCGGAGCTAGATGTTCCTCCATCAGAGTTGCCACCCAAGAACCTACTCCGTAGGGAACTCGAGTTGCCGGAGGTGAGCGAGGGCGAGCTTGTGAGGTACTTCATAGCTCTGAGCGAGATGAACTATGGGGTGGATACCGGATTCTATCCCCTGGGAAGCTGCAGCATGAAGTATAATCCCAAATGGCACGAGGATCTCCCCAAATTTCCGGGGTTTGCCTCGACTCACCCCTTGCAGCCAGAAAACACAGCCCAGGGGGCACTGCAGCTAATGTTTGAGATGCAAGAGTATCTGGCCGAGCTCACCGGCATGGATGCTGTCAGTGTGATTCCTATGGCTGGAGCGCACGGTGAGCTTACCAGCCAGCTGATGATAAAGGCATATCATCATGACCGGGGTGATAATGCTCGAAGAAAAATCCTGCTGACTGACTCGTCTCACGGAACAAATCCAGCTACGGCATCTATGTGCGGGTTTGAGATAGGAGTGGTGTCTACAGATAGCAAAGGCAATGTGGATATGAAGAGCTTGAATACCCTGATGGACGACAGGGCAGCTGCCCTAACATTGACTTTACCTACTACTCTGGGCTTGTTCGATCCACATATAATCGAGATAAGTGAGCTCGTTCACGAGAGAGGGGGACTACTCCTGGGTGACGGAGCTAACCTAAATAGTCTGATCGGGTGTGTCAAATTTGGAGACCTGGGCTTTGATTGTGTCATGGTGAATCTCCATAAGACGTTCAGCACTCCTCATGGAGGTGGGGGCCCCGGCTCAGGCCCTGTTTGTACCAAACAGAAACTGGTTGAATTTCTACCTACACCGCTGGTGGCCAGCAAGGATGGAGGATACACGCTGGTGACACCAGCCAAGTCTATCGGCAGGATAGGTGGCTTCTACGGAAACTTTGGTGTCCTGGTAAAGGCCTATGCGTACATCCGTTCTCTCGGCGCCAAAGGACTGAAGCAAGTGGCGCAGGATGCAGTCATTAATGCTAACTATATAAAAGAGAAACTGAAGGCGCACTACTACCTGCCGTACGACCGAACCTGTATGCACGAGGTGGTGTTCTCGCACAAGAGGCAGGCAGCCAGGGGCGTTGATGCGATGGATATTGCGAAGCGCCTGCTCGACTATGGGCTTCATCCTCCAACGGTCCATTTCCCTCTGGTTTTGGATGGTGCTCTCATGATTGAACCTACTGAGACAGAGAGCAAGGCAACGCTGGACAAGTTCATTCAGGCCATGATTGAGATAGCCAGGGAGGCAGAGACAAACCCGGATATCTTGCACAGTGCCCCGCATAATACACCGGTCAGGCGTCTGGACAGCGCTAAAGCTGCCAGACAGCCGGACTTGCGCTGGGAGTTTAGCGAGACGAAGACTGAAAAATGAACTCTGCGACTTGTTTAGGAATTGACATACAGGCAGGTATGTCGGAGCTATCATCGACTCTGGAGATTACGTTTTGGAACAAAAGGATGTAGTGGTAATAGGTGGCGGTCCTGGTGGCTATGTTGCGGCGATTCATGCCGCCCATTTGGGAGCGCAGGTGGCTCTAATCGAGAAGGACAGGCTAGGGGGCACGTGTCTTAACCGCGGTTGTATTCCCACCAAAGCACTGGTCAGGAGCGCCGAGATTTTTCGGGAAACAAAAAGGGCAGATGAGTTTGGGTTGGAAATCGGTAGTGTCAAAGCAAACCTGCCTCGGATCATAGCGCGCAAGAGGAAGGTAGTGGATACTCTGGTTTCAGGAGTGGAGCAGCTAATTAAAGCAAACAAGGTAAGTCTACATCATGGCATTGGCAGGCTCGTGTCTCCACGCCTGGTTAAGGTAAATACGACCGAGCTAGCAGCCGGGAAGATTATCGTCGCTACAGGCTCTGAATCAGCCCTGCTTCCCATCGAGGGATTGGATCTAGCGGGAGTGCTCACAACCGATGATATCCTTGAGCTGGAGGAACTACCGGAAAGTCTGGTTGTCATAGGTGGAAGCCACGTCGGAGTTGAGTTTGCCAGCATATTCAATGCGTTGGGGACCAAGGTGACCATTGTGAAAAGACGCCCGCTGTTGTTGGAGCCTGTCGACCAGGAGATTGGTCGACGCTTTGCTCAACTTCTGTCGAAGCAGGGCATCCGTGTGATAACCGGAGCTGCCGTCAAAGCAATCGTAAGGGACAAAGCGCTTCTCCGAGTAATTTGGGATACTTCTGGGGGGGAGGAAGGGATCCATGGCCAGATAGTTCTTATGGCCACGGGTCGCAGGCCTTACAGTAAGGAAGTCGGTTGTTCAGAAATTGGCTTGAAGATGGAGGAAGGCGCCATCAGTGTGAATGAACACCTTGAAACGAACATAGAGGGAGTCTATGCTATCGGTGATGTTCTGGGCAGACACATGTTAGCTCATGTTGCCTCCTATGAGGGAGAGGTAGCTGTAGAAAATGCCCTCGGCAGAAGGCGCCAGGCAGACTATCGAGCCGTGCCAACGTGTATATTCACTTATCCTGAAATCGCCGGCGTCGGCATCACCGAGCAAGATGCCAGGAACAGCAACATTCCTCACAAGGTGAGCAAGTTCCCCTTTGCTGCCTGCGGCCGTGCCGTGACGATGGGTGAGACAATTGGGATGGTTAAGATGATCTCCGATGCTAGCGACGGTAAGGTTGTGGGCGTGCACATTATGGGATCACACGCTAGCGACCTTATCGCGGAAGGTGCCCTTGCAGTGCAACTTGGCGCAACTGCCAGAGACCTAGCACGTACCATTCATGCTCACCCCACTTTACCCGAGGCGGTGCATGAGACCGCCATGGGAATGCTGCACGGGGCAATCCATTTTCACAGGATATAGAGTTGATCTGATGCACACTCCGGTTAATACAACCTCAGGCGTCTCCACTATTCGCGGTGAGACTCAGATATCATCGGGAAAAGAATGCTTGGCCAGCTACTTAGGAGTAGTTCCGTACGACCTGGCATTGAAACTGCAGCAGTCATTGCTGTCCGCCAGAACCGAAGGGTTCATTTCTGATGTCCTGCTTCTGCTTCAGCATCCTCCGGCGTTCACTGTAGGGAAATTCAGAGGGGAAGAAGATATCATTGTTCCACGGGAGCTGCTAG
>Ga0209536_100001238_pt1 | contig 42326 bp, 27 predicted proteins | sample DeeMarSeWOR28_12_FD_187461 | JGI IMG/M metagenome (GOLD analysis project Ga0209536, IMG submission 187461) | Marine sediment microbial communities from White Oak River estuary, North Carolina - WOR-2-8_12 (SPAdes) (version 2) | ecosystem: Environmental > Aquatic > Marine > Intertidal zone >...
GGTTTTCCTAGAATTATTTTCCAAGACATTGGGTATCAATCTTACCTCAATATTTTAAAAAAGTAATGTATTAATTAGTCTAGAACTATTTAAACCTTTAGACCCTGAAGTACTGTATCTGGATTCAAGATTGATGGGGAATTTCTATTTCTCTTTGATCATCTATTCACTCAATATTAATCGACTTAGATCATTCGAGCTTTTTAGGAAATATTACTATGAGATCCTTAATCTCAGACCCTTTTGATGGACCTAGCTGGTTTGAGAGAGGAAAATATCTTTATAGACAAAGTAAATTTCGCGAAGCGCTTAAAGCATTCAAACAATCCTTACGCTTTAATCCAGCATATTTAGAATCCTGGTACTATATTGGAATATGTAATTTTAAAGAAAATCGATTGGTAGACGCCGAAGAAGCCTATCTTAATGCCTTAAAACTGGATAAATCACATGTTGATTCATTATTTCACTTAGGCGTTCTTTTTTACAGGCAAAATCGCATTAATGAGGCAGAAAAGGTTTTTCAAGAAGTTATACGCATACAGTCAAATCATATAGAAGCCTATAACAATTTAGGGAAAATCTTGTATAAACAAGGAAGAATTAAAGAGGCAGAAAAAATATTTTGGTCTGCTTTATCCCATCATCCTAATCATCCAATGATTTTATCAAATTTAGGGGTCATTTTTGCCAAGGATAAACATTTAACAGAAGCTGAAGAAGCGTTTCGCATTTCATTAGAATCAAAACCTAATAATGCTCGCACTTGGACTAATCTTGGATCGGTCTTAGAGCAAGAGGGACGTATTACCGAAGCTGAACATGCTTATAATAGGGCTTTGAAACACAAACCTGAGTATAAAAACGCTTTACGTAAGCTGAGAGATCTATTAATGAACTCAGGCCGGCCAAGTGAATCTTTCAAATTTGCTCTCCAGCTGGATGATAATAATGTTAATGTTTGGACAAATCTAGGCACAATGTTGAAACATGAAGCCCAGCTTTTAGAAGCTAAAACTGCTTTTAAAAAAGCATTAAAGATAGAGTCTTCCTTAGATGATATCTGGATAAGTTTAGGTGAAATTCTAGTCGAAGAAAAGCGCTTTGAAGATGCAGAACTTGCGATTAAAGCTGCATTGCATTTTAGGCCCTATAATTCTTATGCTTGGAATTTATTAGGAGAAGTATTAGAAAAACAGAAAAAATATATTACGGCTCGAAATGCATACAGAAGATGTCTAATACATGATCCAGAATTTGTTTCTGCATGGAATAACCTAGGTCATGTGTTAAGTCATTTACAAGATACTAAACAAGCAAAAGAAGCATTTAAAGCACTAATTAACATTCAACCAAACATGAAGGAAGGATGGTTTAATTTAGCCAATCTATTTAGCATGGAAGGAGACATTCAGGCAGCAATACCTATGTACGAACAAGCTCTCAAATGTTCTCCAGATGATCCAGACATTTGGTATAATTTTGGATTATTATTTGAAAAATCTGAAAGGTTATCTGAAGCAGAAGGAGCATTTCATAAAGTACTTAATATCTTACAAAATCACGCTTTGGCTTGGTATCACCTTGGATTTGTACTATTTCGACAAGATAAGCTTAGTGATGCAAAAAAAGCCTTTTTAAAATCCGTTCAATTTAAGGAAAGTATATCACCTTGTTGGTATTACTTAGGGTGTATATTTTTTACTGAAAGGAAATTTGAAAAAACAGAAGAGTCGTTTAGAAAAGCCTTGAAGTATGACCCCTCAAGTGCGATTTCTTGGGCAAACTTAGGTGCTATCTTATTTCTTAAGAAAAGTTATGAAGAAGCTATTTACACTTTCAGAATGGCTCTAGTAGCTGCACCTACGAATTGGCACTACAAACAATCAGTGAAAAAGCTTTTAGAAAAAACTCTGCAAAATTCTTCTTTAATAAAATAAATCTCTATCAATTAGAATCTATCGAATTATTTCTTACTATTCTAAATTGATGATAAAACTGAGGAAATCAGAAGTTGAATGGAAACCAGTATTCGTTAACAATTAGGCCAAGTTTCCCACGCATTCTTCAGTTTCAACTTCCAAGCCTTCTTCTTTTAATCATTAGTTTTTTCCTCTTTATCATTGGAATGGAAAAACTTACTGAAGAGGCTTCAAGGAATGACTTATTAATGATAAGTTTACCCTTTATTATGGGATCAATAGTTTTAATCCTCGCTATTAAGTTTATATTAGGACCTTTACTTTCAAAAGTTACTATTTCTGAAATAGGAATTACTTGGACACAAATTATGGTATCTAAAATAATCAGATGGTCTGAAATCACGAATATTACAATGGTTTATTACTATTGGTTACTTGACGGAAAAAATAACTCATGGCTGAAAGAACTTCGAATTCTTTTGAAGAATCAAACCTCAATTGAATTAGATTTGATTTATTACTCAAAAAATCAACGAATCTACATTAAAGATTCCGTCAAATCGTTTGTCCGCAGATTTTCAAATATTGATTTGAAAGTTGAATATAAAAAACGAGCTAAATATACTTTTAACTGAACCGAGGAACACAGGAGAGTATTATAGAAAGAATTATACAGAAGTGTAACTTCTGAAGCAAGAAATGTTTTTTATACAGAGTTATTACTTTAAAAGCATTGGAGATCTATCCTATATTGGCTTTCAATATGCGACTCCCTTCAAGATTAACTATTGCCAGTTATCCAGGTGCTAAAAATAATACAAAAAAACATTGGCCTTTATTCGGTTTAGTTCCACCTAGAATCCCCTTTTTAATTGAACCCTTCACTGGATTGGCTAATTTTTTTATCAGGATTTCATCTCAAGTGGAACAAGCTTGGTTGAATGATAAGGATCCAGAAATTTATGCATTACTCAAATGTATTCAAGATTCCGACCTTTTAAAGGATTTAAATGAATATATCAGTGTACTCCCTTTTATTGAACGTGAAGATTATTACCAGTGGAAAAAAAAAGTATCAACTTCTTTATTAGAACAAGCAATAAAACGATTAATTATTCTGAATTGTTCTCCAAATGGGGCTGGAGGAGGATATAGCTTTGAAAAAGCTCATTCTAATTGGTATAATACTAAACCCGATAAATTGAGGTTAATTAACAAGATATTTAATCGTAAAAAGGTTGAAATTACCAATTTGGACTATTCTGATGTTTTTAAAAGACAAGCTACCAGTATTATCGATCTAGAATCAGTTTGGTATCTCGATCCTCCTTACTATGATTCCACAAAAAAAGGCAATTTGTATGGGAAAGGGATGAATAATATTGACTGGACCACGTTAAAAACATATCTTGGGGAGCTGTCCGATTTATGGATTCTATCTAACCGGGATTCCATTTTTATACAAGATTTATTCTCTGAATTTTTTATGTATAGTTATATCACTTATAGTGGTCCGAATAGTACCTCTCAACGTAATATTGAGATAATAATCAGTAATTACCCAATTAAAATCCTCTGAATTATTTCATAAAAATATTAAAATGGTCTTTCATTATGGAGAAGGATTTAAAGCACCTGATTACTTTTGTGAATCAATTTGTTAAAGATAAATAATTTGAACTTAAAAATACTTCTTTTATAATCATTATATTCATTTTATTATTAAAAACCTCATACCTTTTCTCTTATTATCTTAATTTCAAGAATATAGATGTTTATTTCCAAAAAAAAGGTATTTTTCAACTCTAAAATTCTTCAGAAATTGAAGAATTAGTAGATTTTTTTATCATGAAGAGGCTTACCATTAAACAAAAGTTAATATAAATGACTTACTTCTTTAAAACTGAAGTAGTGATAAGGAGGACAGTCAAATCCCTTGACACAAATTAATTTTTATGGATATAATGCTTTTAAAATCCTAGAAGAGGGATTAAGTATAATCATCGATCCAGGGAGAAGTTTGAAATGGAATAAACTGAATAGCTTGATTCCAAGAAAAGAATGGGATACTGACTATATTTTTATTACACATGAGCATGAAGACCATGCAGATTTTGTAATTAAAATAGCTAAATGTACAGGAGCGAATATTATCTGTCATAAAAACTTACAAATAAAATATTCTAAGAATTTATCTAATAACAGAGTTATTGGTCTAAATCCAAATGAGAAAATAGAATTAAACAACATTACCATTAAAACTTTTTCAGTAATTCATGGAAAAGTAACTATACGGATTTTTAAAAAATCCTTTAGTATTTCTCCACCAAAATGCTCATCAATTGGTTTTATTATCAATATTCAAAAGAAAATCTTTGCAAATTTAGGAGACACAATCTTTTTACCAGAATGGAATTATAATCCCCCATTTATGCACCCTGACATATTGATGATCCCTGCTGGAGGTCAGATGACAATGGGTTCGCAAGAAGCAGCAGACTTTATCGAATTAGTTCAACCAAAAATGGTTATTCCATGTCATCATAAATGGGATATTTTGTTTTATAAAAGGAAGACAGATGTTTCAAATCTTAGAGAGCTTTGTGAAGAAAAGAATATAATCTTTAAAGAGATGTTTCCAGGTGAACGCTGGGTATTTTAATTCAATGAACATTAGAGAAAGCATCATTAATATTTTCACAAGATAAAACCTATTTTAGCGTGAAAGCATGGATTAAGGTTTATATTTTTAAACTTTTTATTCATAATAATACTCTTTTTGCCTTTAACAATTCGTTCAAAAAGAAATTTTCTATTAGAAGAGGAGGAATAGGAGTGAACATCATGAATGAGGAAACTGTTTATCTCCAACAACTAGCTGATAAAATTTTGTATTTTCCAGGACATGCAAATATTACTGTGTTAAATCTAGGAAAAACTAGTTTAATGATTGAGTGTGGGAGGAATATTATAGAAACTGCTAAGATTCGAAAACAGGCTGAAAAAATTTTTGGAAATAAGATCAAATATGTTGCCATTACACATTTTCATTCTGATCATACTCATAGTATGCCATTAGTAGAAGACTGCCAACTTATTTCATCAAAAAAGTCACTTGAGTTTTTAAAAGCAGCGAAGCGTACACCAATGAAAAATTTTCAATTGGTCTTTCCAAATACTATTTTTGAGACCGAATTTATCCTTAAAGAAGGAGATTTTGATGTCGTTATTAAAAAAACAGGTGGTCATACAGCTGATTCTAGTTATATTTATTCTTCTAAACATAAATTACTTGCTGCAGGTGATAATCTACGTTCTGATTTTCTCTGGGGAGGGCGACAAGGGAATCCAGAGGATTGGATTTCTGCTTTGAAAGAATATGTATCTCTTGATTCTAAATACATCATCATTGGTCATGGTGAGATTATGACAAAAGATGAAGTTAGTGCTATTCTTTCGTATGTTCTTGATGTTAAACATCTTATTATTACTCTTTTAAAAGAATCTCTTGAAGAATCTGAGATTCTCCTTAGGGTAAAAAATATCAAACCACGTGGGAAATTTAATGTTTTTATTCATGAAAGTACAGTCATTCAGTGGTATAAATACTATCTTAAAAGTACTCAAAAAAGTTAATTATAATATCTACCACTTTTTAGATTATGGTTCGATGAAAATGGGATTAACATTTATCTTAAGACCATTCAGAGGAAATTTTGACTAATACATCCTCAAATTTTTTTACAAAGAATTTTGCATTTCCAAGTGTAATACATATTGGAGGTTTGATTTTTAATACATTTTTATCATTTCCAATCAGTATTCCATGATTTTTCATTTTTTCGACTATTTTTTCAGCTTCTTTTTCAGCTGGTTCAAGTGTTTTAACATCTTTAATAAGATCAACGCCTAAAAATAGTCCAGAACCCCTTACATCCCCTATTATTGAATATTTTTCTTTTATCTGTTCTAATTCTTCAATTATATAATTCCCCACTTTTAACGCATTTTCTTGTAATTTTTCTGCTTCAATAATATCTAATACAGCCATTCCAACTACACACGAGACCGTATTACCTCCTGTTGTACTAAAGAACTCCATTCCATTATTAAATGATTCAGCTAATTCCCTTGTTGTCACTACTGCGCCTATAGGATGCCCATTTCCAATTGGTTTTCCTAATGTTATAATATCTGGAATTATATTGTATAACTCAAATGCCCAAAAGTGTTTACCCACTCGTCCAAATCCAACTTGAACCTCATCAGCTATACACACTCCTCCATTTTCATGTATAGATTTGAAAACACGATGAAGATAGTCTTTTGGATATATTATTTGCCCAGTGGATCCCATAATTGACTCAAAAATAAATGCAGCGACTTGTTTCCCTCGTATTACATTTTTCACATCTTCTGCATATTTTTTCCCTGCCTCGGGGTCAGATACTTGATATGCACCTCTATAAATATCTGGGATTTTAATTGTATGGACATACTGAGGTGCTCCTTTTCCCCCCTTTCCACTGAATTTATAATGACTGATATTTATTAATTCCCCAGTGTTACCATGATAAGCTCCTTCCATCGCTACAATATCCTTTCGATTTGTATGAGTTCTTGCCAGTCTCAGTGCTAATTCATTTGCTTCACTACCACTGTTTACAAAGTAGCATACTTGGAACTTATCAGGTAAAGTAGAACATAATCGTTCTGCGTAGTTCACAAGTTCTTCTTGTAAATATCTAGTATTTGTATTTAATATCGCAGCTTGTTTCTGTAAAGCCCATACGATTTTTGGATGAGAATGTCCTACATGTGGAACATTATTTCTCATATCTAGGTAGGTTTTTCCTTCTTCGTCATATAAGTACTGCATAAACCCTTTAACAATTTTTAATGGTTCTTTATAAGAAATACTAAGGTTTTTTCCAATAAGTTTTTCCCTTTTCTTTAATATTTCTAGTTTGGTTAGTTTAGAAGGTGTTGTTTCATTTTTAATTGGTGATATTCCACAAGCATGTTTAAAAACATAAGATGCATAGTTTGGATTTATTTTGCGAAAGTTAAACAATGTTTCCCAAGCTAGTTGTTCACTTATTGTCAAATATTTATTATTTGGTTCCAGATTCTTTTGATAACCACTAATAGCTACACTTAAGGTCAATCGCATGCAAATTAGAATGAATAGAATATCAAGCTCGTCCTCCCTGAGAGGAATAACAGTATTATACCCTTTGACTATAATTGAGGCAAGGTATAATAAATCCTCCTTACCAAGAATTGCATAAGCAATTGCTATGGCCAGTTCAAAGATTGTATATGAATAAACCAGATCTCCAAAATCAATTATACCTATTTTATCCAAGCCTAGTTGTGATTGATTGACTACTAGATTGTAGTCATTTGCGTCATTATGAATTACACTCTTCTTTAATTTAGATAAGTTTGGTACAACTTGCGTATTATATTGATTTAGAAAATAATTGATAATAGTTATTTTATTTTTATCTTGCTGATATTCTAAGAATTTTCCTATTACTGATGGGCTATTCTTTAAATCCCAGTGAAAATCTCTTTTAGCTGATGGATGGAAAAACTCCTCTAGTGAGTGTGTTAACTTGGCTATGAATCGTCCCAAATCGTAATAAAGATCAATGCTTGGAGTTTTTATATCACCCCACATTTGACCAGGAATATAAGTTAATAATCTAATAAAGTGTTCAATTCCATTTTTATCTTTTATTACTGTTATTGGTTCTTTCTCTTTTGATAATAATACTTCTGGACAATTAATCTTGTTTTTCAAATAGTTCATAACGCTATTTTGAAAGAGTAAATTTTCTTTATTTTCAGAAGAAGCAGCAATTTTCAGAACGAATGATTCCTTATTCGGAGCTTTTAGTAGATAATTTAAATCTCTCTCACTTGGCAGAGGTTTTATGTCCCCAATTACGGCAAAATATTCTTTCGCTATTTGTAATGCTCTATTTTCAGAAAATTTTGGTCGATGTTCGTTAATCTTAGACAAATGTTATTCCTCGGTCAAATCTAAGGATTTTCCTTAAAAAGTTTGAGTTTAAGAAATAAGATTTTTAGAAAATCAAAGAAAAATAAAGCGCATAAACTCCCCTGTAAAAGATTCTATAATTTTTCCTGGTTATATTCCACTAATAACCCAAGTTCAATTGCTCTATCAAAGAATTTAATTGCTTGACTCCGTTTGTATTTCTTAGCTAAATGTGAGATAATTTGCTCTGAAAATAGAATTTGTATAGCCTGATTATCAGAATAAAGATGCTTTATGTAAGAAAACATCTTTTTCTCTTTGCGGTTAAGCTTAATCCCATTTAATGATAGTACACCTTCATTAATTGCAAAAGCAGAAAAATAATGGAGTGGAATATGTTTTCGTATCATCTTTTTTATTACAGATTCAGGAAACTGTTCTGAGGAAAAGATTTCTTTCAAGTTTTCACTAAAAGCTAATTCAAATTCAAATCCTATTGCTCCGAGTCGGTCTCTGAAATGATTTGGAAGAGGCTCTTCTGAAATAATAATGATACTCGAATTTTCTCCATTCCAGATTAGCATATAAAATCCCTCTTTACTTATGGTTTCGAATCGTTCCGCTGGGGTACCATTTTCACTTCGACGTGCTCTCATACCTTCTGAAATATCTTCTATAAATGTAGAAATTGCTGTAGACACTCCTGATAAGGCATCAGTATCAGTTTGTGTTTCTATTAACGTCTTTTCCGAATATAATGCCAAACCAGATGCATGTCTGAAGAGTATCAATTGAATAGATTTAATCTCCTCAAAACTCTGTTCAACGTCCCATTCGTACTTTTTTACCTTTATTGAATGGCTTTTACGTATTTTTCTCAGTTGATATACTCCTGTTATGGCTAAAATTGCGATAACCAATCCTATAATTAAGGGAAGAAGTGTTTCCAACAAATTAAAGGGAGCTTGAATTAACGGGAGGTCTTCTGATGGCATAATATAGATTAAAGGTAAACTAGAGGGGGAAGAGTCCACATTTATTCTTACTGCTTGGATATGCTTTGCAGAAAAGGTATCTTGACCATCTATGGTAAACATTGCCTTGTAAGTAGCATCAGTAATAGCTGTACCTCCAAATGATCTCAAAGTTCCATTCCTATATACAATTATGATATCAAATTCAACATTTATTCCTTCTAAAGAGGCTAATCTAAAAGCTGCTCCCCATCCTCCATCTAGGGATTCGTTGTAATAACTCAAAGTGACGATAAAATCAATATCCTCACCCCAGTCAATCCTTGGTCCTTGAGGAATTTGAATAGAGACAGATATTTGTCGTCCAATTAAGTCTAAAGATAGGTTTATTACTTGCGATTCGTATCCATAGGATATGATCATTAATGTAAGATTATATGATCCCCAATGGAATCCAGAGGTTGAAAAATCAAGATAGAAAGGATATTGATCGACATCAATTATGTAATTACTTGATGAAACTTCACTTCCATTCATCCATAGCCTAATTGAATCGATTGGGATTAATTCGTCCTTTTCATTCTTATATTCCTCTCCAATAATATGAACTGTATCTTCAACTAGAATGGAGTCATTATAGGCGAAATTTTCAATATCTAAAGGTTGAGTAGGCATGATACTAACGATAAAAGAGATTGAATATATGGTTTCTTCATAGAAAGTAGTTGAAAATCGAATTGTAACAATAAAGTAGCCTAATTCAATGGCATTTATATTAAAGATATGGGTACCATTTGTATAGTTTTCTACAAAGGTGAGATATGTTGAACCATTCCCTTCAATGATTGGATTTAGATCCATAATTCCGCTGTTATTAAAAATATCTTTCCAATTAATTTGAACTGAATAAATTTCTGAGAAATGGAATGTATTATCCTCTCCAATAATACTTGCATTAACTGGAGAGGTTTCAATTCCAAAGTATGTTGGTACAGGCAAAATATTAATTTGTAAGATTAAATTTTGAGATTTAAAACCGTATAACTCAAAATTAATAGTAATAGAATAACTTCCTATCAGATCAGCAAGAATTTTGAATGTATAATTGCCATTACTCTCATTCTGAAGAACAATCCAATCATGTGAGACATTTATTGTACTGTCATTTATTAAGATGATAGAACTACTTGGAATTAGCGGATTAGGAATTGATTGCCAAACAGCTGAGAAATATGTATCCTGTGTCCAATAGGTGGAAATTAATGAAAAATCTGAAATTATTTCTGATTCAGCTTCTTTGACAATGAATGTAATACGATAATCAGCATACTGATAATTAGGTTGATCAAATCTAATAATAAGAGTACCAGTAGAACCAATTATCCATGCATGATAAGAAAAGGTATGGAGTCCACTAGAAACGTTCCAAAACGTCACATTCGCAGGAAGGTTACCATCAAAATTAGTAATATCAACAGGAAGTTCATTGTCATCTTTTACGTATACTTGGAAGAAATATTCATCTCCATATTGGAGAAAACCTACATCACTTACCCATAGGTTCTCATGGGTTGATTGGTCATTATCAATTATCAACGCTCTTTCAGTTATTTCAAATCGTAATATAAGGTTAAGAGCGGTATATTCTACCGTCTCAAAGGTGAGATAGATTGTTGTTATTCCAATATCTCCTGCAGTAAATTGAAAGTAATGTGTACCATTCATCTTGATCGAACTTAGGAATATTACAGAAGAATCATTACTTAATACTCCATTTGAGTCATTAATAAACTCCCCATACTCATTCTGCCATACCACCCAGAATTCAAGTGACAAACTAGATTGGATTTTAGCGTTATTCGGGGTATTCATAATATTTGGAGATAACATACCAATGGAAGAATCTCCTGGTTCAATCGTATAATAGAATTCAAGTAATACAGATGTATAATTTTCGTGGCTGAATATCACTTGAATGAAGAATGTACCAATCTCGGCACCATCAAAAACAAGAGTCCAGTTCAAATTTCCTTGTTGAAGAGCTGTAAGGATAATGGATGAATCTTTATTGACCATAATCTCTGTTAAAGTAAGATTTAGACTTGTCCCTCCTTTTTGTTCATAATATCTAAATGAAATTGACAGGTTATCATAATTTGTTTGAGAAAAATGCCTCGTGAAATTACTTGTACTATTAACCAGATTCTCTTCATTTAATGTATCAATACCAACCAAATCTACGAATGGATTCTTAACAACATCAAAAATAACTATAATCGAAGCAGAGTCAAAATTCTCTAATGTAAACGAAATAGTAATGGAATGGATCCCCAAAGGTACTACATTAGAATTATAGGCAAATTCAAACCAGTAAAGATCCCCTGTTCGATTTAAATATTGTATTTTTGCTTCATTACTAATTAATATTGGATCCTGTCCTGTAAAAGTAATGTTTTCATTCCAATCTAGATTCACATAGAATAATGCAAATTCAAATGATTCATCATAAAAGACTTGCGTATTGTTTACATAGCCTGTTTGAAGAGATGTTGAAGCATTCTGAATATTTAAAACAATAATAAATTGAGCATCATAATAATTAATAAGGGTGAATGTTACATTTATCAAGAATACCCCGGTTTGATTGGGATCAAAGGTTATTGTCCATGAGCTATCAGCTTCTTCAACAGAACTAACAATTGGAATTAATGATTCAATTAAAGGTATACCTGTTGAAAGGTTCCTTAATGTGAGATAATGATAATATTGGAAATTAATAGAAACGCTATCTAAAGAACTATTTGAAAATGGAAGAATTATTTCTGTCTGATTGGTATAAGGATTATCCATATACGTACTATTAATATCTGTATAACCGGGTGTTATAGTGAGAGAGAGATTTATTTGACGGGATACATAATTAACATGTGATGCTGTTATTGGAATATTTGGAAATGTACCTACACCTGCAAAATCAGATGAATTTAAACGGTAAAGGTAAGCTTCCAACATTTCATTATATTGTGCAGTAAATCCATTTACTGTGACATTTGCATCTTGAACAGGGCTCCCTGTTGAATTTAGAAAATCAATTTGAATAGAAGTATTTTCATACCATTCCAAAACCAAATTAGTAGAATTAACATTCAGTGAAGTATTATCAACAAATTTCATATAAATAACTTGAGTCCAATTAACAAAATATGAAACCTGAGTTGTTACTGTTACACTACCCCATTCTCCAGGGAGTTGACCAGTAGTTAAGAATGATGCATTATATGAGTTATCAAGCGGTATTTGGTTCATAAATCTATCTTCAGCTGAAGTCCAATTTGCTTCACACCAGATTTGAGCATTTTTAACGTCAGAATTATTGTGAATAGATTTATAATAAGCAGTAAGGTTGAAAATCTCTCCAATGATCACTTTTGAATCTGCATATAGGTCAAATGAGGTATTGACATATAATTCTAAACTTCGTGTAAAGGTTCCAACTTTATTTTTATCTCCATTAATCCAGAAAGTTTGCATGTTATATGTTCCATTAATGTTTGTAATTTGATCTAATGTACTATTAATTGACCATAAATCCGAAACAAGGGTATCATTGTATAATACATCACTTTTGGAAATAATACTGGTTCCTGATCCTGCATTTTCAATCCAATAGGATGCATTTCCTCCTGTCTCACCGACATTAAATTTCAAGTCTAGATCATCCATACTATAGGCTTTAAGAGGAAGTGACAAGGGAATACTATTTCGTAAAAAGTAAAAATTTGAGATATAATTTGTACTATTAAAACAGACTGTCCAATCCATTGCTTCACTTAATTGACTGACATTCACCACCATGGTAGTATTACCATATGTATAGCGATGAAGTGGGTTGCCATCCCAAGTGATATTCTCATTATTGATGAGATCGGTGTACACTGGCTCGTTGGAGTTATTCCAATAGATTTTTGATCCGTTCCAATCAGGAGGAACCCCAATAATAGCAAATGTCCTATTCTTAATTATATCAGGAGTATTAATTTGGACTGATATAAAAGAAAGATTCCAGCAAGCAACTGACCCATTTTGAATTAAATAAGTTGATGAGGCAGTTAGGGGGTTTAGGTTGTAAGAAAAATTAGCATAATTCTTTAATGTAAATGAAACAGAAGTATTGGTATAAAAATTGTGAATTAAGGTATCATTCGCCTGAAAAGTAAACTCTGATAATTCATAATTCCCTTCTGTTGTATTATAGGTCATAGAAATTGCTTCAGGAGTGGTATAGGTTAAATTATTACCTAAAGCATCTGTTGGTACTATTCTAATTGCTGAAAGCAAGTCTCCTTCTGGAAAGGGATTTAAAACCCAACTACCTGAGTGAGTCGCTTTTGCTGCCCAGTCACCTGCGTCTCCGTTCGTTAAGTCATCTTGTGTATACCAAGTCCAATAACCGTCTGCTTGGTTTCCTGTATCGTTTAATACAATCCAATAATACCCTTTAGTCACATTTATAGGATCTAAGAAAATATATTTAACCCAAGCTGGTCCTATAGGTGTACCTAGATCTAAGGACGCAAAGCCTTCCTCTAAAGTTACGGTACCCAATTGGATTCCTGGTTCTCCGTTATCATCAGAAAAGATCGATACATTTCCATGTGGAATCTGTCCATCCTTTTCCAGATCAATATATCTAATATAAACACTTGTTTCAGTAATATTTGCATAATCTTCCTTAATTTCTATTTTTTGAGCAGCTTCAAGATAAGTAACTGAGTTTCTAATATCAGGATCAGTAGTTTCATTCTCTATCGATCGCCAATCTTCTTGTGCAGTGACATCTAGAATCTCGAAATCAAGACTATTTTGTTCGAAGTTCATCAGAGTGCTGGTACTAAAAGAGTCCTCATGAATAGTAGGATTTCCAAGAAAGATATCATTTACTGTATTTAGAGACGTGAAATTCAACTTAATTAGTGAATCATTGATCGAAAAGTCACCTGTTCCTACCCCAGATTGACTATCAATCGAATATGGGATTGATTCAACTCTTATAATTTCTTCTCTCATTTTTTTGTCAGAAAAAGATAAATTAGACTCTTTCATAAATCTTTTAATTAAAATTCCTTCTTTATTTCGCAAACTCGGTTGAAAACTGTCTTCAGGAGAAATCTTGTTTATTGAGAAAACTAAATTTGTTGGAAGTCCGCTGAGGCCAAAGAGAAATATTATGATTAGAGCTACTAAATAGTTCTTATTGATATTACTACTCGCTTGGTATCTCATAGCTTTAATCCCCTTTGATTCAGGGGTTAATTTTAATGCTCCATAGGAGAGTCTTTGGTAAATTAATAGGCGTAGCCATTGTTAAAGATGGAAGGTGAGGTAACTGTGAACTGATTTTGATGACAATTGATCATTTAGTTGATATCTAAGTTCCATTGATCCCAAGTAAGAGTGATGATGGTATTATGGGATATAGTCTTTGCAGGTGTATGATGTACGAGTTTTAGGACGATAGTAAGAGAAATGAAAGTTGATGTGGATGATTCAATCCGAAGAAGGAAATCAGTAACAAATGATTTAATATTACACCTGATCATTCCATAAATAATTTTATCAGAAGAATCTGAGGTGTAACCACTTGTTTTGTCGGGCAAATGTATAACAACGAAAGTTGCTGTTTCAAATGTGAATTTACTTAATTTTGACTTACATTGTTTATTAGACTTTAGTATTATAGCGGAAGAATCTTCGATTGTTATTGTTAAATTATAACTCCATTTTCCATTACCTGGATGAGTGAAGATGTAACTATAAGTATCTTCTTCTTCCTCTGGGGGAATCTCAGGAGGAGCACTTGTTGGAACAATTTTTACCTTTGAAAGCATGTCACCTGGTGGAAAAGGATTTAGAACCCAATTACCAGTGTGAGTTGCTTTAGCTGCCCAATCACCAGAATCTCCATTGGTCAGGTCATCTTGAGTAAACCATTCCCATGAACCAAAAGCTTGTTCCCCTGTATCATTTAGTACGATCCAATATAATCCCTGGGTTATCATTATGGGATTAGCAAAAAGACAATCAATCCATGTAGGACCTATTGAGACACCTAAGTCAAGTGATCCAAACTTTTCTTCGAGGGTAATCGTACTTAATGGAACCCCAGGTAAACCATTATCATCAGTAAAGATTGATACAGTTCCATGTGGGGTCTTTCCGTCATTTGCTAGATCAATATAAGTAAGATAAACACTTATCTCTGTAATATTTGCATATTTTTCTGTGATTTCAAATTTCTGAGCTGCAGTGATATAAGTGAGAGATAATCGTCCATCTAAATCCACAACTTCATCCTCAATTGTCAGCCAATATTCAGAATCGGTAGTTTCACCGAAGATATTTTGGAGTGAAGAGTTTAGAGTGAGGAGACCTATCATAGTTACTATGAGTAGTTTAAAACAAACTCTAGTAAGTTTATGCGTTTTCATCACAGGTAAACTTGATACCAAGTTAGATATATTTAATTAACTAGATACTCCTTCCGCAGGCTTTTTTCCAACCTCTGTGCTTATATGTGTATCTAGAGAATACGTCCGAGTAAAGTGAATCAGTTCTAAAAAAAAGCAATAAGATTGACTAGGTGATTTTGCGAAAAGAATCCGACATTATTCAAAATATTGACTTGATTAACTACTTCAATAGTATTAGACCCTTTAAGAAGTTTTACTCTTGCTAAAATTAAAAAAATTCATCTATCTAAGATTAGATAGTAGACTTACGAATACTGGGTCTTTTAAATTTAAGATTTATTTACAAGATTGCTTTTAGACAGATCTGTTTACTAATTTCTTCTGATTCTTTCTTTTATTTAACTTCGTTAAACTTTCTGGTGGTAAGAAGGCCTTGATAAACTCAAATAATAAATAGTATAATTTTAGTTACTAAAAAAAAGAATTAATTGATTGATCTCCATCTTCAGAAATGAAAGCCTTTACTTTTATTTTTTATTCTATTAAATGTCTTTAAATTTTTTGATTTCAAGTAAAAAATTATAAAAACCTGGTTCTTGCTCAAAAGCGTATTAAAAAATTTAACTATAATTTTTCACTTTGAACTTGGTCAAATCTAATCCCTAAGGTTGGTTGAATTTATATTTTTAAAGATATAGAGAATTAAGAGTAATCCCAGAAATGTTATTCCAAACTCAAAACTTGGTATATTATTACTAGTCTTAATACTTCCTATATCACGTTCTATTTCGATAATACTCTCATTTGTCTTAATCTCTATAGAAACAGAGTATTTTCCTATTGGAAGATCCATTATTCGTGCAGTATATATATTATCTTTATCTAGGGAAAAACTATACGTTTTAATCTCTGCCCCTTGATCCCTAGTTACTATTGCTCTTACTCTATAAAACTCAACAGAACCCTCTGTCAAATCATTCTGATTATGTAAGGAGACTGTTAATGTATAGTTCGATGACTGTCGAGTTATAGTTAAATTGGAGAGGTATGAATAACCTAATATTTCTCTCAATACAGTCTCACAAAGTTCACGATGAGGTGCAACTAAATAACTGCCTCCACTCAGTCCTCCTCCAGATCCTCCAGATATTATTCTTTTATCTCGTAAAACTTTAGAGTAATATTCTATGATTGCTCCGTTATTTTCTAAATAATATGTTGCCACATCATGTGCAACCATGTGAACTCCATTTATAATTTCCAATTCAGATAAGATAGCCATTCCAATGCAGATTGATCCAATTACTAATCCTTTATTATAAGCCATCGTTATAAGATCAAGAAGATTGTTTTGAACTAACATAGAAGACCAATATCCTCCTGAAGGTAGAAGCAAGGCATCAAAGTTAGTGAGTAGATCCTCAGTTATTTGGTTAACAGTAACATTTGTATCAATAAAGATAGGATTCTCCCCACGATTTGTACACGCAAAATGTTGAGATGTTAAACCAACAGTCGTAATAGTAACACCCATTTCTTGTAAAATATCTCGTAATTCAAAATAGGAATACCCAACATAGTCAGCAACAAAAATCAGGATATTAATTTCTGATAAATCAGTCTTTATAGCTTTGGTTCCAGAGATCTGTATCTCTGCAATGCTCGGAGTATGATTAAACGGCTCTACTAATCCTGTTATGACAATAACAAAAAAAACAAGACCATAATATTTCAAAAAAATTCACCATTTCCTGTAAAATAATCAAGAAAATTGATAGAATTTTTTATTAAACTGATTATGTTAAAGGCAATTATAAGTAATTTCAGATTGTCTTTGTTAATAATCTGTTACTTTAACTTAATACCTCATTTGAAGAATTCTCTTATTTTCTAATGCTTTACCAGAATCTCAAGTCTTTAAAATTAAAATTTATTGTTTTATCCTGCCTAAAAAATCTGAATAGGAGTAGATAAAATGAAAAAATCGCAAATAACAGGTATTTATTCACTAATCATCGGAATATCAATGATAGGCATGTGGATCATGTTTCTTGTGACGAATAATGTCCCAGAGCTAAGCACAACTCCTTGGGAAATTGGATTTCATATCCTTGCAGAACTCATTACTGCATCATTACTAATCTTTGCTAGTATTGGATTATTACGTGATTATAATTGGCGATTTTCTGCTTATTTTGTTGGAACAGGGATGCTTCTTTATTCGATTATCAGTGAAGGATTAGGATACTATGTTCAACGAAGTAATCTACTTTTTATAGGCATGTTTATCAGCTTATTGATTTTTACGTTGGGATTCTTCGGATTGACCATTTTAGAATATTATAACAAGGAAACATTAAAGTTTTGAATTTCAATCTACTATCTAAACAATTTAATTAAAAATAATTCTACTTAAATAAAGATCTCGACAAGAAAATCACCAAGCTGCTATTTGGAAACAGTGAATCCCTTCTAAAAAAGATTAAAAGTTCTATTTCAATTCAGCTGATACAAACACTTTCTAACTAGTTCTATAAAGACCTTAGGAATTATTTTGCCCCCAATTTTTGCAGAGCATTCATAAAAGGGAGACCCTTGTGAACGAGCATATTGTTTTCCTTCTTCTTCTGTAACCTTTCTTTTATTAGCTAGATCAATTTTATTTCCAATAATTGCTATAATAGCCTTGTCCCCTGCTACTTTTCGGTATTCACCAATCCAATAATCAAGATCACTAAATGTATTGGAATTCGAAATGTCATATACAGCAATACACCCTAGAGATCCTTCAAAGTATGTTTTTCGAAGACTTCCGAACTTTTCCTCCCCTGCTGTGTCCATCAATACTATTCTTACAGGAGGAGTCTTCCCATTGATAATAACTCCTCGTTTAACTGTAATATCCACCCCAAGTGTTGGTAAATAGTCTTCAGAGAATTTATTTTCTGTATATCGTCTGATTAGAGATGTCTTGCCTACACAAAAAGATCCAATTGAGTTTAGCTTAACTATGACTTCGTTTGGCATGGGTTACACATCCCCACATGCCATTAGAAAATCGTACATTAAAAGCAATTCGGAATTATTTTTGATTCTTTATTCATGTATTTACGATTTTTTGCCTGATTCATATGGTTTATAATAAACTATCTAGCAGTAATTACTATCTCTCCCAATAATAATATATTTATTGAGAGGAATTTAAGATGACATCCACTCATGAATTTCCAGCTCTTACAGAAGATGAAAAAACCGTTTTATGGATTATATGGGAACTTTCCAGACGAGAAAAAGACCCAAAAAGTCAAGAAATCGTTATTTCTGAAAAATTAAAAATTACTTTGACAGGTGAGGGAATCAAAAAACTCAAAATGATCTCAGAGAAGAATATTGATACTGATTCAACAATCAAATCATTGACAACTAAAAATCTTATTCTCTTTGATGGAAGTGAACTCAAGCTTACTCAAAACGGAAGTGAACTTGGAAAAATAATTCAGATAGAGCAACAAAGTAATTGGTATAATGATCATCTGTTAAAGTGTGCAAACAGCAAAGCATATGCATTATTTTGCGAAAAAGTATTTGGAAAAAACCTTTTACAATTTAATGTTCTTGATATGAACCAATTAGAGACTCTTATCTCCTCATTGAATTTAAGTCCCAGTGATTATGTTTTAGATTTAGGGTGTGGTTTAGGTAAGGTAACAGAGTATATTCAGAGGGAAACAGGAGCTAAAATCTTAGGTATCGATTTTGCAAAAGATCTTATTCAATGGGCAAAAGACAATACCCGCCAAACAAAGGAAAATGCTTTACAATTTCAGGTTGGTGATATGAATACACTTAATTTTCCTCCAAAATCATTTAATGCGATCTATGCTATAGATACTCTTTATCCATCAAATATTGACGATTTAGACGCAACTATCGGAAAATTAAAGAGTAGATTAAAACCAAAGGGACAAATAGGTATTTTTTTTGCCCAAATCATCGAAAGTGCAGAACAACAAAATATCTTAACTCCAAATAACACGAAAATGGCTCAGGCGCTAAAAAACAACCACCTCCATTTTACTGTCGTTGATTTTACAAAAAATGCACGAGATATTTGGGAACGAGAGATAAAAGTAGCAAAAGAGTTACAAGAAATGTTTGAACAAGAGGATAATCTTGACATTTGCAAAGAACGAATAGCTGATGGTGAAAGATGTCTCTTTAGGATTGATAACCAACTACAGAAAAGGTATTATTACCATATATCTATTGATTAAACGTTTTAACTAATTATTTCCACAAAAATAAGTTAGATACCTATAAAGAATTTTTATTTTTCTTTTTACAAGAATCAATTGGGAGAAAATACATTTCTTGTTAATTCCAAACCCGAGTATTCCTTTTTCTCCATACGATTCTGCCTAGGGAATCACAAATTTATGTAATTTAAAGGATGGGATTTTTTCCCTACTCTCTTTTATTCTGTAAAATTTTTTTGACAGCATGTAAATTTCTTTTTACAGTAAGTAAAAATCTTTTTACAAGACACTGAGACTTTTTATCCATTACCGATGTCAATAGATTTATAAAACATGATTATTATATTGTTTAGTGGATATATATCCGATAAATAGAAAATAGTGGTAAATGATATGATCGCAGACTTTATACAGGACTTTGGTAATTTAATATGGATAATAATACCCCTTCTCATAATCCAATTGTCATTAATACTAATTGGTGTTTGGGATTGGAATAAGAAAAAGGAGTTCTTAGGTGGAAAAAAGATATTATGGTTATTTATAATATTTATATTTAATTTTGCTGGACCAATCTTCTTTCTTCTTTATAGTCAAAGATTTGATGTCCCTATAAAGGGAGAAGAATCAATTGAAGACGATTGGGAGAAATAAAATATGGAAAATGTAATTAAAATTCAAAATCTATCAAAATATTATGGAAAATTTCAAGCACTCAATAATATAAATCTAAATGTACCAGAGGGATCTATTTTTGGTTATTTAGGTCCTAATGGAGCAGGAAAAACAACTACGTTGAAAATATTGACGGGATTATTGCATTATTCTCAAGGATCAGTAAAAATTTTTGACCAGGAAGTTAAGAATCATTCTTTAACAATAAATAAGCGAACTGGATTTCTTCCTGATGCTGAAATGCCAAAATACGAAACAATTTTCAGATTTCTCTCTTTAACTGGGAAATTAAATAATATTTCACAACGGAAGGAGAGGATTTCCACTTCACTCCATCAAGTTGGATTAAAGAAATTACAGAATCGAAAGATCGGTAATCTTTCTAAAGGCCAGAAACAACGGGTAGGAATTGCCAATGCGCTGTTACACGATCCTCAGCTATTAATCTTAGACGAACCGAATAGTGGACTTGATCCAATAGCAAGGAAAAATATTCTTTCACTCTTAAAGGACTTAGCTAAAGAAGGAAAGTCGATTATACTGTCTTCCCATATTATCGGAGAAGTTGACAAAATTGCTACAAATATTGCCATCATTCATCGGGGTAAGATCGTTGAAGCAGGTAAGCGGCATGATCTAACTAAATATTTAGCTCATCGCAAATTTATAGTCTCGGGTAAAATTGATCAAGAAAAAGTGCTTTCTTTAGATTATGTTACCGCTTACACTCATGATTTATTAGACCGAGTCAATATTACAGTGTCAAATAATATCTCGGAAGAGAAACTACTACTTGATTTGATTCAAAAATGTGATTCTAAGATAAAATTCTTTTCTTTGATGGAATTTTCACTTGAAGATCTATTTTTTGCTAAAATTACTGATAAGATAGAAGGAGAAGATTATCCATGAGATTCTATTCATTTTTTGTCCAATTTAAACATGATTTATGGGGAGATAGACTGAAACTTATGTTATTAAGTTTATTATTTTTCTTTCAAATTATTATGAGTATTATTGGTACTTTCTATATGCAGGATTTGTTGAAATTATTTGATTTTGAACTAATGAATCCAATAACTCCATCAGGGGAAGTAGCATTTGCTGATTTCTTTAGTGATGTATTTCTTTTTGGAATTTTAATTGCCTCGCTTGGTACCATGAACCTCTTTGCTGGAGATATAGAAACTGGATCAATTAGTTATTCTTTATCCAGACCCATTAAATGCGAGGATTATTCTATAGCAAAGATCTCTTCACGTTTAATTACTCTTATAGTCCCTTTCATCATAGCGTCATTCGCTGGGTGGTTTTATTTACTTTTCTTTTTTACAGAAATTCCATTAATTAACTTAATCTGGACTTTAATTCCTATTGCACTTTTCTATAGTTATATTGGCATCGTTACAAGTCTTCTTAGCACAAGATTTTCGTCTTTAACAGCTGGATTTAGTGCTATTGTCATTTTTGTTATTCAATTTGCTATTTCAGCATTTAAACCCTTGGAACTACTTTCCCCATTCACCTGTGTAGCTTTTTGGCCAAAATTACTCTATAATAACTCAAGTCTTAATTCCTGGGAAGTTATTTTTAATTTGGGAATGATCAGCATATGGATTTTAATACCCTTAATCTTAACAATCTTATCAATGCGAAGAAGAGATTTTTAGATTCTTCTTCTCTCTTCTTTTTTTAAAAAAAAAAGGAATTATTTTATCATTTGATATATAATAATAAAGAAATGACAAGAAAATACTTGATAATAGCAATATTATCCCTATTAATTGGTTTAAAACGATATTATCAAATATAGCTGATCCAGAAAATAAGAAAATTATTGCAGCAGCATTGGTAAGAGCAATAGAAATGAGAACCTCCCTATTATTAGGGGCGAAGAAGATCCAGATGAAATTATTAATCAACAGAAGAGTCCAGAGGGTTTTAGTTCGGTAAATGAAAAGTAAAATAGATGATAGAGAAAGTAAAAGAAAGAAGATACTTAATAAAATATGCCATTGAATGAGAGTTAATCCTAGGATAAAGAAAAAAATCCACCATGCACCAAGTATTAGTTCAAGAGGATTTAGTCTGGAAAAACCAAGATAAATATCCGAAAATGGTGATCCCTTTGATTCAACAACTAAATCTAACATTAATGCCGCTCTCCTTCCCAATTTAGTTAAAGAATATCTCCCTTCAAGATCCTTGCCAATAAGGTGAGCTTTACCTAGTAATGATAGATGATATGCAACATTAGAGGATGCTGGGAGATTTAGACTATTTAAGAATTCAGAATATGATACTAATTTATTATTTTCATGTAGCATTCGAATTATTTCACGTCTAATATCATGATTCAACGCTTTAAGAACTTCTGTTATGTCTCCTTCTGGTACTGATGTCATAATTCTCCTCCTAGGTTTTGGCTAGATGGGTTATTAAGCTCTTATAACATCTTTCGATGTGAAGTAATAAATTAAGGTTGCTCCCATTGGTATAAAACTAGGAAATATAACATATAATGGAAAATTATACCCTAAAATAGTAAGAAATGTTAAAAACGGGACTAACCCCCAAAATATAACGACAAAATATTCCTTGTTAGCGCTATAATGTATTGAAAAGAATTTGTCCAGATTTATCGATAATAAAACAAACCCAATACCAAAGAGACCCAATCCTAGAAGAAGCGAGGAGAGTTGGGTTAAAAATCCTAATTGAATCAATTGGGAAATGTCTCCAAATGGACTTAATCCGCCAATTATCAGGTATCCAATACTATTCAATAGAGACCAGAAGGTTAACCAGATTAAAAAGATTGTTAGAAAGATTCTTTTTTCAAACTGAATAAAGTGGAGAACAGCAAGAGAAGAAAAATAAGTTATGATACAGGCGAAAATTCCTCCAGCAATTACACAACCTCGTATCAAAGGTGTTATATCACTGGGAAGATGCCAAGAAATCGAAGAGAGTTCTAAAGGCCACAACCATGAGATAGTAAAAGAATTAATTTTTCCCCCTGCGAGTAAAACTACCAATCCATGTCCAAAAATTTCATGTATTATTTCTACAAGTATTTTTACGATAAAACTCATAAAAATAAAGACTAAAATAAAACGAGTGAGCGAGAGAGAGATAAATGCTGAGTCTTCACCAGTTTTATTTTCCATATTTTCCACGACGTCGACTTATAATTTCAAGTCCAAGAGCTAATCCTAGAAAAATTATTGCTAAGAGAGAACAAATAATTGAATAATCCCTAAAGGGATAAGTAATTACTGGAAGCATTCCTGTTGACCTTTCTTCAAAATTATACGTAAGAATCGTCAAAACGATCATCAAACCAGCTAATGCATAAGCACCTATTCTAAGTTTTTTCATTACTATCCCCGTGGAGAATTCTAACAATTTATATGGTCATTATTCCGAAATTATTTAATATATGACTTCAAAGTTTAAAAATGGTAAGATTTAGGCAAACTAGAAGAGATCAATGGTATTTAAGTGATTTTTTTGAATTATATTATTTTTTTAAAAAAAAATAGATAACACCAATAATCTATTTATTTGTTGGAAAAGATACATCAGATCGTTACTAATTCTTAATACCGAGTAAGATTGATCATGGGTTAAGGTTAGATAATGAGTTCAGATGTAAAAAAATACCAGAGTTACAAACGATGGCTTTTATTCCATCTACTTAATCAAAAATTATTAGTTTTTGGTGTAATTGCTGGAATTAGCATTGTAACTCTTTCACGAGTTCTTGTACCCGTTATAATTGGATATATTGTTGATACAACTCTATTAACCCGTGACCTTGCCAATTTACTTGTTTTACTCATCATTGTTTTTATTATTTATCTCGTACGGAATGGTGGGGATTATATTACAATGATGATTGGCCATTATTTAGGATTAAAGACAGAACAGTTTATGAGGCAGGAATTTTTTGATACAATTCAACATAAATCTTTACGATATCATGATATTGCTAAGACTGGTGATTTAGAAGCCTTAGCTACTAATGATTTACGAATTATCAACACAATGCTTTCTCATGGTGCTTTCTATATTTACCCCTTTTTTCAAGTAATATTAGCTTTTATTTTATTTTTTACCCTAGATGTTCGATTGGCGTTAATCTGTATTCCATTTTTCGCCATCTACTTTTATTTTGTTCTTGACTATCGAAAAAAAATCGCTCCTTGGGCTGCAGCGAGAATGGTAAGACATTCTGATCTTGCAGTGGTACTACAAGAAAGTATTAGTGGAACAGCTGTAGTTAAAGCATTCACAGCAGAAAAATGGGAGCGTAAAAAGTTTGAAACTGCAGTAATTGGATTCCGAGATAATCGAATTGGAGAAACACGAGTCCAAGCGAGATTTTACCCTTTATTGACTTTGAACATCGCCATTGGTGCAACTTTTCTTATTTGTACGATTTTAGTCTTTCAAAATTCTCTTTCACTTGGATCATTAACTGCAATTAATTTACTTTTAATCACTTTATTGGACCCAACAGGTATGATTTTTTGGGCCACTAATGATATGATGAGTGGATTTGCAGCATGTTCAAGATTATTTAATTCCCTCTTAATTGAAGAAAATGAGATTAGTGATACAACACTTAAAGAATTGCCTAAAACGTTCACAGGAAAGATTGAGTTTCAAAACGTTACCTTTTCATATGGAGAAGGAAAAAAACCTGTCCTTCAAAATATATCATTTACTGTCGAAAAGAATCAAAGAGTGGCTCTTGTTGGACCAACGGGTTGTGGAAAAACCACATTAATAAAATTATTATTACGTCTTTACGAACCTCAAGAAGGTACTATTTGCATAGATGGAAGAAATATTCAAGATTTTCCTCTTAACGAGCTGCGTAGACATATTGGTTACATCGAGCAAGATATTTACCTTTTTTCCCGTACAATTAAGGAAAATATTGCTTTTGGTAAACCAAATGCTTCTGATGAAGAAATCTTAGCAGTAGCTGAACTTGCTCAAGTCCATGATTTTGTCAAGGAATTCCCTGATCAATACAATACTGTTGTTGGTGAAAGAGGAGCTCGACTTTCAGGTGGAGAAAAACAACGTGTGGCAATTGCTCGTGCATTTTTAACAGACCCTGACATTTTGATACTTGATGATGCAGTTTCATCGGTAGATAGTGAAACAGAAGAGAAAATTACTCGTTCATTAGAAAACATTGCGAAAAACAGAACTACATTAATTATTACGCATCGTTTGCATACAATACGTTCTTCGGATAAAATACTAGTCCTTAAAGACAGTCAAATTATGGCAGAGGGGGATCATGACGAATTGTTGCAGTACTCGAGTGATTATCGACGTATTTTCGGAAAATATCAACTTTTACCACCATTAAGAATCAAAAACTAATGGGATGACTTTGAAATGGGTCTCTACAGAGCAATATCAGATGAAAAATATGAGAGGGAATATTCAGATCGCGAACTTCTTACTCGTTATATTCGTAGAGTAAATCCTTTTAAAAGAAGTATCTTTTTGATTTCTCTTTTCATTCTTATAACAACAATAGCAGATATCACCATTCCTCTAATAGTTGGAGTAGCTGTTGATAATCTTGAAAGTATTAATCCTGATCTAGTTTTTGTTATTTGCTTGGGTATTATTTACTTAATTTTGCAGTCCATTATTTGGATTACCTTTGCATTACGACGAATAGAGATAGGGAACTTTATTCCCTACTTCCTTGAAAAAATCAGGATGGATATCTTTGATAAGTTACAAGAACAGGATATGAGTTTTTTTGACCGACATTTAAGTGGTAGTTTAAATTCCAGGATATCTAACGATACGATGGATTTTGGTGATTCAACAATTTTGCTTGCAGACACGTTAGGAAATTTACTTATTACTGTTCTAACTTTTGGGGTACTATTAGTCTTAAATCCGGTTTTAGCTCTTATTACTCTTTCAGCAGTTCCAGTCCTTTTTCTCTTAATGTTTTCATTACGAAAGTTAGCACGAATAGTCTCTCGTGCCTATAGAAAATCAATAGGCAAAATAAATTCGGCAATGGTTGAATCTATAGAAGGCATTCAAGTTTGTAAGAGCTATGGACAGGAATTTACTGTCTCTGAACAATTTAATAAGACGAATATTGAATATTTTAGGTCAGCATTCCGTTTGACAGCTGTAACTCATGTTTGGAGGTCAATTCTCGAAACTATAACAGCAATAATTCTGATAATAATTGTCTATTTGGGTGGACAGTTAGTAACTCAAGGAACAGCCAATATTGCAATGATTTTAATGTACATCCTTTATATTCAAAGATTTTTTGGTCCAATTATGGTACTGGCGACATTTTACCCTCAATTAAGCACAGCTATGGCAGCTTATGAACGTATTCTTGAAATTCTTGATTCTGAACCTGATGTGAAACAGAGCTTGGTTAATTATAAGGCTGATCGAATAGAAGGAGAAATTCTATTTGACAATATTGCCTTTTATTATCGAGAAGGAGAATATGTCTTAAAAAACTTTAATTTAAAGATTAAAAAAGGTGAAAAACTGGCCATTGTAGGCCATACAGGTGCAGGGAAATCAAGTCTCGTTAATCTTCTAATGCGTTATTATGACTTTCAAGGGGGTTCTATTAAAATTGACGGGACGACCGATATCAGAGATTTTGATCTCTATTCTTTTAGAAAAAACATAGGAATGGTCCAACAAGATGTATTTTTATTCTCTGGCACCATTGAAGAAAATATCCGCTATGGAAATCCAGAGGCTTCTACAACGGATCTTTGGAAAGTAATTCATGCAGTCCATGCAGATGAATTTCTTGATTATTTGCCTGAAGGAATAAAGACTCAGGTAGGGGAAAGGGGAAAAGGCCTATCAGTGGGTCAAAAACAGCTCATTAGTTTTGCAAGAGCCTTATTAGCTGATCCCAAAATACTTATCCTTGATGAAGCTACCTCCTCAGTGGATGCATATACGGAAGCCATTATTCAAGAAGCCTTGGAAGTTCTTTTAACTAATCGAACTTCAATTATCATTGCTCATCGACTTTCGACTATCCAAAAAGCAGATCGAATCATTGTTTTAGAAAAAGGACAGATTATAGAAGAAGGAACTCATGATACTTTACTTGCTAAAGGGGGAAAATATGGTCAATTATATAAGCAATATTATGAACATCAGAATGTCGACTGGAAACCATCAACATGATTTAACTAAAAAATCAAAGAGTAAAAGTAGATCAAACACCAACTGTACGTTGTGAACTATCACCTGTCGATTTTCTGGCAAGGTCTTATAAATTATCATCTGATGGATCCATATAAAGGTTAAATTGAACTGGTTGGAATCAACATGGAGTACAAGTTCGACCGTGACGTGCATGTGGAGCGAGAAAGAAATAATTGCTTCGTGACAGATATATCCAGTGACTGGAACATTGTAGCTCCTCATGGGGGTTACCTGATGGCAATTGCGGCTAATGCCTTATTAGAAAGTACTGGTTTTAAATTTCCACTATCAATGACTGCCTATTATCATAGGCCAACACTTCCTGGTAAAGCAGTATTACTCGTTGACAAAGTTATAGAAAATAAAAGATTAGTTACAGCAAAGATAGCTTTACTACAAAATAATATTGAAGTTATTTCGTTCATAGGAACCTTCACAGGGGAGAACGCGTTTAAGGGATTGACTATTATACAAAAACAACCGGTACTTCCTGATCCTAACACGTGTATTGAATTTCCTCGTCCACAGTATCCGTTTTTCAACCAAATCAAGCTGTGTGTCCCACCAGCTCAATTCAGCTGGGTAGATGGAGATCGGGGAAGAGAAACCTGTTTTTCTGGGTATTTCAGCTTTCAAGATAAGCGCCCCTTAGATGGACTAGCAGTGCTTTTATTAGCTGATGCTTCCCCGCCACCAGTTCTGCGGCATACGGGCCCCGTACAATGGGTACCTACCATCGAAATGTCCGTTCAAGTGAGATCCATTCCATCAGGAACCCGCCTTGGTTTCTTGTCAAACACAAACTTCGTGACTAATGGTCTCACTGAAACAGATGTAGAACTCTGGAGTGAAAAGGGAGAAATAGTGGCCATTGGTAGACAACTAGCGGTTATTAGGAAAAGTATTCGTAGTAGTGAGTAATGAGCTATATTATTCAAATTTTTGAATTTATTCTTCCTCAAAAGTATAATTTATTTCCTCTAGTTCAATCGTATCTTCAGGTAGCACGATAGAGGGAGATGGTTTGACTACAATAGAAGGTGGTTCTTTTATTTTTCGAAATTTCCATATATAAAGAACGACTAATAGTCCTAAGGAAAAACCAACAATTTCCAAGATTTCGGAGATCATCGCGATAATCAGGAGAATGGAAAATGGGTCACTAAGAATAATACTAAATGGAAAGCTAGGAACACCTATCGGAATCAATAACAAAAGATGCATAGTTCGCAGAAAAATTACAAACATCCCAAGGAGGAAAATGCCAATCCGAATAAGACTTTTTGAATAATCCTCTCCAGCCATTAATCGTGAAATGAAGGGAGGTAAACTTGTATAAATAACCCAAGCAAAGAATATTCCTAGTAATTCGAAATATAAACCATAGAGAAAGGGTGTGCTAATTAATGTTTCTTGACTTATCCAGGTGACAACTTGATGCCACCAAGGAATCTCTGAAATCTGAATGAAAAAGAATGTGGAATTTTCCGTAAACAATATAGAAATTAAATAATTGATTAGATTCGAGAAAATACGATATAATTCAACTATCAGACTAAGACCCAAAATAATTGTTTTATAATTCCAACGGCTTTTTTTCTTCTCCATTGGTTGAAATATGGTTCGAATTGAGGTTCCTCCCGAGAAATTTAAAAAGAACATATAGAGAGCGAGTGGAATTGCAAAAAAGATAAATATCAACTCTAATATACCTAAATTAGTTAATAACTGAATTTGATCAGAAGAGGGGGGATTTAATAGATCCTTTGTAAAGAAAGCTGTAAATAATTCTTGAAGATCAGCTAATGTTGCTAGAGAAGAAATTTGTGGACGAAGAAAGACGATAAATTGAAGAAAAACTGTCCAAAATATGAAATAAAGAACTAGAATTATACTTGCTTTTGCTAGTAAATTAATCATGCTCTTAGTCCATGAACATTTTTGTAGGTGAGTGGGTTGAGAGTGAATTTTTTTCAGCCCCCATTTACCAATAGAAACTATTATACCGACAAGAAGAAGGGTAATTGCTAGAAAGAATATTCGGTAACCTAAATCGACAAAGCTTTTTGCAGTTAAGACGGTTACTTCATTAAGAAACTTTTCGCGACTTAATTCACTGAATAAAAGAACCATGACTAATAGAATTAAACTAGAAAAAATCCACTCATAAAACCGAACTTTTATTATAACTTCCTCTGTTTTCAACGGAAGAAAAGGTGATTCTTCTGGTTTTATTTTTTCTTGTTTTTTTATTACACGTCGATTCTCCCACCGTAAAATCATGAAAAAAAAGAATGGTAATCCTAGAAACAATAATAAATTTAGTAATAGAATTACTACAGGTAAATAGGGGTTAGCAGGATCTTCCACCATCCAAATACTATACAAAGTTTTCCCTGCCATTCCACCATCTATTTGAACTACTAATAGTTCTATAGCTAAGGGGATAGGTATTTCTACAATATAAGGAAGAGCATTAGGTGCATAATCTGATATTGTTGATAAACGAAAACGAATTGTTTGAGATATAGAAAGATCTGTATTTTGTACTTGGTGGGAAAGATTCACTCGATCTTCTAAATCAAAGATGGTTAGCTTGACTGTAGGAAGATTTGTTTGAAGAAATATCGTTCCTTTGGTTCGATATTGTGTGGTGAAGATAAAAAAATCGGATTGATCTTCTAAAACCATTTCATCAACTGTCCCTATTACCCAAGTAGTTGCTGGAATGTGCGTACGATTGATTAAAGCTGTTTGAAGTGAATTCGGAGCATCATTAACTAAATCGGTTATATCGATTGGAGCATCATTTATACGATTTGTAGATAAGGAAGGATTAGTTCCTAATAAAATCTCAATATAGTCTGATAAACCATCATTATCTGAATCAGGAGATAGATCTGGCCGAGTTGTGAAGAGAAATCGCTCTTTTACCCAATGTCCTACTATATCACTAGCATAGACAGTTAATTCATGTGTCCCCTCTTCTCGTGGGAGTGTTATCCTATAAGGAATGTTTAAAGTCAGATTATTCCCCTTATTCCAGCTATACAATACTCTATCGAGGTGAGTGTCAACAATATCAAGATTAATAACAGACTCAGGGGCTTGATCACTATTATTCACAGCTGATGTCAATAATATTATAGGAGACGTATCGTCAGTGATGAAATGATATTCCTGATATTCCCAAGAGTCTAGAGTATCTAAAGCATAAGCTTGTAAGATATGAAGCCCATCTCCCATTGGGAGCATTGTTTCATAAGGAGGAAGCCATGTATTATTAGGCTCATTATCCCAATGATAATGTAATTCAACAAGATTAAAATCACTAATATTAAATCTAATAATCGTTCCCGATGGTAATACTGAGTTATTTACTGGCGATACTAGAATAATATTTTCAGTCAGGGTAAAAACAACATTTCTAGATTGAAAAGGAGACGTGTTGCTAGAAAAGGTTTTAGAAGCATGTAATAATTCAAAAGACTGAATTGTTATTATAAATGATGAAAAAATCAGAAGAAAAAGTAGTGACGAGCCTATTTTCATTAGGAGAACACTCCAAGTGTTTTATTTTCTACCTTGTTCGAATTAAGAGAATATAGCTTTAATTAAGTTGATTTATTAATTTCATAACCAAATATTAACAAAAAATCTTTGGTATGAGATTCATAAATCTTTTCGTGACTGGGAATTTTTTGCTCTCATAATTAAACAATCACTCAGATTTCTTCTTTAATCGCTCTTGAACTTTTTCTAAAAATTGTTGTGTATTTTCCCAAATTTTAGTGCGGAAGTATATCGCCAAAGCGAGTAAAAAGATACTGGGAACACCAATTAATCCAATAAACAGATTGGGATTAAGACTATCAAAGGGATCAGGGTCAGCACCATCTTTCCATCCATCATTGTCATAATCGGGATCTAGGGGGTCTAATCCAGCTAATATCTCCTCTCCATCAGTTAACCCATCCGAATCGCTATCTTCACTTAGCGGATTTGTGAGATGGAGATAGATTTCATCGTAATCATTCAAAGTATCCTGGTCTGAATCAATATCTGCTGGATTTGTACCAAATATATATTCTATTGAATCATTGATTTGATCACCATCTGCGTCGAAATCTAACAGGCTCGTGAGTCCATCTTTATCGGGATCTCCAGCAGCATCTTCACCCCATGATTCAAAGTAATCTCGTTCAACTCCATCAGCTAGATCATCTTCATCGGTATCATTCTCATAAAAGAATGTATGATAGACAATGTTTTCTTCAAAATCTGTCAAGTTATCCTCATCAAAATCATAATCCCAACCATCTAGCTCTCCATCACCATTTTCATCTGGGTCAAAGGGATCAGTTGAATAGTAATGGATTTCGATCCCATCATATATTCCATCAGCATCTGTATCAGGATCAAGTGGATCCGTTAAATATAGTTTGATTTCTTCTGCATCAGTTAATCCATCATTATCAGTGTCATTATTAAATGGATTTGTGTTATATAATTGAACTTCAGCTCCATCAAGTAGTGAATCATAATCAGAATCATTATTAAGTGGATTGGTCCTAAGAATCAACGTCTCAAAGCCATCTGGTAGAGTATCATCATCACTATCAGAATCAAGAGGATTTGTAGTATTGACAGGTAAGGTAGAGTTGAAATAAGAGATAACTAATTCATATTTATCGCTTAGTTGATCATTATCTGTATCGAAGGAATTAGGATTAGTTAGATATGTATTAAGTTCCTCGAAATCGCTCAATCCATCCTTATCGGTATCGCTAAGATGCGGATTAGTTACATTAACCTCCATTCCATCCAATAGTCCATCCCTATCCGTATCATTATGTGTGGGATTCGTTAATACTGGTAAAGATATAGCTTCAAACTCATATCCCGAATATTTGATATAAGTATAGTTCGTCATCCCATATTTTTCAATTCCCTCTATTAATCCATCATCATCTGTATCATTATCTGTTGGATCTGTAATATATCCCCCCCGAAGAGCAGCAATACTATTATATTTAGGTTTATATGTTATTTTCACTTGATCGGGTGGTTCCTCGGCATTTCCGATTGCAGAGTATCCAGTCCGTGGCTTTGTATCGAATGTACGCTCAACAAACCAATTCCATCCAATAATTTCTTCAAAGTCACTGACACCATCATTATCGGTGTCAGGATTCATAGGATTAGTGAAAACTGTAATATTCTTATTCATAACTATAATATTCATACCTATTACCTCCATCCCATCAGTTAGCCCATCTCCGTCAGTATCAACTTTTGTGGGATCGGTATATACCATTATGGAATTCCAAGGAATACCATTCACCTCTACACCATCTAATATGCCATCTGAATCTGTATCATTATCAAGAGGATCTGTAATGAAAATCAGTTGAGCTGGAAGTCCTGTAAAGGGATCAATATAATTGAATCCATATCCATAGATTTCCTCATAATCACTCATGACGTCATTATCGGTATCAGTAATTGTTGGATTAGTTCCTCGTGCTAATTCTTCTCCATCGCTGAGCTTATCGTTATCTGAATCATTATCTTGAATCCCTCTAAGGTTATCAAAGTCAAAGTCATCTACTGGAGTCAACCCTCCATATTGGATGAAATAAATTACCTCTTCCCCATCTCTAATTCCATCATCATCGCTATCTGTATCATTGGGAAAACTATGCCAGAAAATACTTTCTTCATGATCTGATAGATTATCATCATCACTATCAGGATCATTAGGATCAGGGAACACCATTATTGGTATACTTTGCCATATAATAACTAATCCATTTACCTCTTCAAAATCTGTTAATGAATCTGCATCCGAATCAGATAAGGTTGGGTCTGTTTGGGTTTCCAAGACTTCTTTTCCATCATTTAATCCATCATTATCAGTATCACTATCGGTTGCATTCACTAATCTTCCTTCATATTTTCCTGTAATCAAATCGCTTAATGCTTTTTCGGTTCCATCAAGTAATCCATCATTATCAGAATCATTATCCATAATTCCAGAACGATTATCACTGTCATAATCACTATATTGATCAAAAACAGTTAGAACTAACGATTGTAAATAAGCTATTTCTTCCCCATCGGTGATTTCATCTCCATCACTATCTTTTTGAAGAGGATTACTACTCCATATATTTACTTCATCACCATCGATAACTGTATCTCCATCACTGTCTGCTATTAAAGGATTTGTTCCGAATTGATATTCCTCTACATTAGTTAATCCATCGGGCCCTCCTATATCATCATCTGTGATATTATCACTATGATCAAAGGGATTCAGACCATAATTTGATTCCCAAAGATTTGGCATTCCATCGTGATCACTATCAGCCCATGCATCATCTGAAGGATCTGTTAAATCAAATGTGTAAGTTGCATTATTTGCCTCCACTTCTGCTCCATCACTCACCCCACCATCATCCGAATCGAAATCTAAAATACCTGTATCTGTGTCTAAATCATAATTACTGAGAGGATCAAAGCCTGGGTCAAACATCATAAAAATGATAATTTCTTCATTATCTAATAACCCATCAGCATCACTATCATTTAAGAGGGGTTTACTACCCCAATAATTTACTTCAATTCCATCACTAAGTGCATCATTATCGGTATCAAATAACGTTGGATCTGTTCCTTGGATGAAGTATTCGATATCAGAGAGCCCATCATCATCAGAATCGCTCACATCAGGTTTGGTCTGATATGAGTCTGCTCCACTTGTAACTTCTTCGTAATCACTAACTCCATCTGAATCAGTATCCACGACACGAGGATTACTATAGACCGTGAAAGGACTTTGTTGCCAATCGATTTGCATTCCACCTAAGGCTTCATCATAATCGGTAAGACCATCTTTGTCTGTATCTTTTAAATTCGGATTTGAGGTGTAAATTACATCTTGATATATTTTTAAAACGGGATCATATTGACTCACGGCTATTCCAAGTATTTCTTGTCCATCTGTCAGACCATCTCCATCTGTATCTGTATTATTCCAATTTACAGAGTATAATCGAGCCTCTTCATAATCCGTAATCCCATCTGCATCTGTATCTATCTCCAGCGGATTAGAATTCATCATAACCTCTTCAAAATCGTGTAATAAATCACCATCACTATCAACACTTTCAGGATTCCCATATACAATTTGGTTTAAACTATCAACCTGAATACTTAATTCTCCAGAGACTTCTTCTTTATCTAACAATCCATCTCCATCTGAATCCACAGCTAGAGGATCAGATGGAAATGAATTCAGATTTAGTCCATTAACTTCCTCACCATCTGTAAGTTCATCATTATCACTATCTGCATCAAAAATATGGGGTAAACCATCGTTATCATAATCTCCCAGGGGATCAATAAACCGATTTTCATAATATGTGACTTCTTCACCGTCATCTAATCCATCCGAATCAGTATCGGCAATGGTAGGATCTGTGTAATAAATCATCAACTCCACACCGTCAGGGAGGTTATCGAGGTCACTGTCAATCATATTTGGATTGGTTCCGATTTCTTCCTCATAACTATCGGTTAATCCATCCCCATCTGTGTCTTTATTCATTTGCTTTCCTTGAGGGGAATCAGGGCCAATTTGCCATGACTTTGTCCATGTTTTTCCTTTATCTTTAAAAGGCCAGGGGACATTAATTTCAAAGCCGAACTCTAATGTAAGGACAAAGAAGTTGCCATGACTTGTAAAATGATAAGCTAATTCAACTTCGGCTCCTCCTCCAATATCAACTACTGGAATATCTACATTCATTGATACCCCGAAAAACACAGCTATAATATATTCGTCATCTCCATCTTGATTAGAAAAGATTTCAAATTCTCCTCCGAGATAAGGGGTGACCTTTACTCTATTTAATGCACTTTTCACTTTTCCGCGAATTTTTTTGGGTAATTTATCTACTGTTTTTTTTGCTGAAGGCCAAATTTTCTCTAATAAATCATATAATCCAATAGTTTTACTCAAAGTAATCCGAATTCGTAAATGCCAATCTAATACTTCAATTCGTAATGAAGGAGAGGTAATTATTTTTAAAATAAAGTCTCCTTCGCCTTCTACAGCCACTTCAACTCCTGCTAATGCCTCTAACAGTGTTCCTGTTAATCCAGCCTGTTGAGTTGAAAACGCTACATAGACATTCCCCTTGATAATATCTTCACTTATGACACTTAAAGAAAAACTCCATTCTATTCCAAATGCTGCAGAAATCCCTCCCTCAGCCGTCCCATAGCCTGAATCACTTAAACTTTCTTCATACTCCCCACCAACTGTAAGGGTTTGTCCTTCAAATACTTGAAGAATTGTATCAATAATGAATCCAACAGCTCCTGCATAACCTGATGAGTCAGGTAAGGTGATCGCTTCAGCACTCATTGGATCGATCGGGAAGAGACTTCTAACAACCAAATCAGTAAGGTCTTCTTGAATCTGATCCAAAGTATATGTCAAAATATTCTCCCCTGCTTCTCTTATGGCTCTTTCTTGATTATCTAACATCAGTGAGGATAATTCAAATAATGCATCAATGAATAATACTTGTGCATCCTTTTCTCCTATTACTGTGAAGATGTTTTTCATTTCAGGTAGACATTCAGCTAGATTGCTCGAATAACAGGTTAAAAAAATATGATTATCTGTGAGAGATTCGTGTAAACCTCTCGCTGCTTCTTTCCAAGAAACAAATGACTCATGGATAGTTATTCCTTGTTCTAATCCATGAAAAAAATAGAAGTTGATCCAGTTTTGCAGCTTAAGCTCCTTTAAGAATTCAGATGAGGTAGAAATAGGTTTCATTTCTATCCTTTTATAATAATTAGTCACTAAAGTGACAAATTCATAAACTGTCTGAGACGCTAATTTGTTCTCAGGATCATAATAGACGGTGATAGCTTCTGTCTTCATTTGATTAGTAGGAACATCTTCTAATAATGCAATTGAACTTCCAATCCCATTACTCAAAAGGATTAGTATGAAAATTACGTTTTTAATGTAGTTGAAGCAAAAAAATCTATTAATCTGAGACATAGAAAATGTGGGATATTTCACCTTAATAAAATTACACTGTTAGTTAAAAGACTCTTCGTGCTTTCACTATTCAAAGTATGATCTGATCGTTGTTACCTGAAGTAGTATATTTTATTGTGCTTAATATGTTTAAAATTAGTACTCTTATCATTGATAGTAATAAAAAGGTGATTCCTAAAAGTGGAATCAGAATTTTACGATTCATAGTCTTTCATTTTATATTATCAATGTTTGCTTTTATAATAAAGAAAAGGGCAATACATAATGATCCAATCTTACTAGAAAATATTAATTAAAACATGGTGTATGGTCGAAGCTTTTTTTTATTCACCCTCTTCTCGTCTTCATACCTCCGTTGTGGTAGAACTAAATTAACGCTATGCTTATATTTCTAACATTAATCAGAATTATAAAAAAATAGTAAGGATTTCTATCTTATAGTAGATCTCACTAAATATTCATTGGAGTCATTTTTATGAAAAACCTACTAAACAAAGTAGCAGTGGTCACAGGTGCAGCAATGGGGATGGGAAAACTTTTTTCTGAAATGTTACTGGAGGAAGGATGCAAAGTTGCACTAATTGACATCAATATAGAAGCACTACAAAATACTATTGATGACCTCTCTTTTAAAAGCGATAAAACTAATTTTAAAGCTTATACCTGTGATATCACTGATAGAACAAGAGTTGAAGAAGTTTTCGCGTCTATTAAACGGGATTTTGGTCCAATTCTTTTACTCATTAACAATGCAGGTATTGTGGATGCTGGTGACGTACTTAATGTTTCTGATGAGAGTATTTTAAGACAAATTGAAGTAAATCTTATTTCACAATTTTGGACAATTAAAGCTGTCATTCCAGATATGATAGCTGCGAAAGAAGGCCATATAGTAAACATAGCATCCCTTGCTGGATACTTTGCGACTCCCAGCTTAGCTGCATATTCAGCTAGTAAATTTGGGGTATTAGGACTGTCAGATGCTTTACGTCAAGAACTAAAAGACTTTAATATTGGAGTTACAGTAGTCTGCCCTACTTTTGTTTCTACTGGTATGTTTGAGGGGATTAAACAACCAATGATTAGTCCTTTAAGTGTTGTTCGACCAACGATAAAAGCAGTCAAAAAAAATAAGACCGTCATTAGTATTCCAAGAGGAATGAAGCAAGTAATCCGTTTGGGAGAGATTTTCTTAGGTAAGAAAGGATTGGACTATGTGTTCCGTAGGATAATTGGAAGAAATTTTATGAAAAATTGGGTAGGGCGAAATTAAACTTTATATTAGAAGAAGGGTAAATCAGATTTAGAGTCTGGTAGATTAGAATTGCTTGCCTATTGAGAATGAATAAGTAAGGATTTAGGATTATAATCATGCAATTAAATAATAATCAGGATCCATTCAAGAAAGAAGTATTTTTGTATGAACAATTAAGTCAATTAAAAGTTCAATGTAAGACTTGTCAACGCTTGTGCATTATCGCAGAGGGGAAAATGGGATATTGTAGAACCAAAAAAAATGAACAAGGAGTATTATATACAATCAATTATGGAATGGTGTCTTCTTTTTCCATCAATCCTATTGAAAAGAAGCCATTATTTCATTATTATCCAGGGTCTTTGGCAGCAACAATAGGATCTTTTTCTTGTAATTTTAGTTGTCCTTGGTGTCAAAACTGGGAAATATCAAAAATTAGTCCCTCAGAAGTCTTAAAACCTAATTTTTTACCTCCTGAGGAGATTATAAATAGGATAAAGAAAGATAATCGAATAAGTGGGGTTTCAATATCTTTTAATGAGCCAACTTTATCCCTAGAGTATGCAATAGATGTCTTTAAACTATTAAACGAATCTTATTATAAAATGTTCGTGACTAATGGTTATATGACATCCGAAACATTGGCCCAGTTAATTGATGTGGGATTAACAGGCATGAGTATCACAGTAAAAGGAAATAACTCTTCTGTAGAGAAATATTGTCAAGCAAATGGGGAATTAGTATGGGGAACGATAGAAGAGGCATTTCGAAAAGGAATCCATTTAGAAATCATCTGTCTTATTATTCCTTCAGTAAATGATACTGTTGCATTCTATGAAGAGGTTGCAGAGAGAATTTTGGGAATTAATCCAAAGATACCTTTGCATTTCACTCAATTCTTTCCATACTATCACTTCCTTAATCATCCTCCTACTCCCGTTTCTACATTAGAAAATGCTCATCAGATTGTCCTTGAAAAAGGACTAGCTTATGTTTATTTAGGTAATGTTTTTGGTCACCCTTTCGAAAATACCTATTGTAATCACTGTAAAAAACTTTTAATTAAGAGAACTGGATATAAAACCGATTTTTTTCTTGATTTGGAGACAAAACTATGTCCAACATGTGGAGAGAAGATATTATTAATAACAAAATAATCAATTCTGTTATTTTCATCTACTCTACTCCTAATCCAATGAAATTACTTGAAATTCATATAAAGATTCTAAAGCATTTAGAAGATGTTGTTCAATAAACTCTCCCTGATCAGCTGGAAGGTAACCTGAATAATTATCCCGACAAATCACAGTAATAGCAGGATTAATCTGGTTTTTTGATAACCATTTGCAAATTTTATCAATTCTCTCTAGGATTTCATCATTGGAAACTCGTCCACGGTTTCGAATAACTATATCCTCACTTTGATTGAAAATCATGAAATATTGATCTCCTATTTGTTCAGAAAAACAATGGTATTCGAATCTTAATGGGTGGTATTTATTATTCCTAAACTTCTCATATTGTTCTTGGGTAATCTCCAATCGAATTAATCTATTCTGATATTCAACAGTCGAGAAGTAATCTAGATCAATATCTAAAACTAAAGCTTGATGAGGGGGATTAATGGTATCTTCAATTGTTATATCATGTCGAATAAAGGAAACACTCCCAGAGGCAGAAGGCTCTACTTGATTAATTAAGAAGACTTTGCCTTCATTTAAATATGTACTCAAGACATATTTTTTGGCAGGAGTAGGGCTTGCAACCTCATCAGGTTGTAGAAGCCAAATAATTGTGTTAAATACTCCTTGATAAATAGCAGGATAAATAAAATCGCCAATCTTTAATTCTTCATATGTAAATCGTCTTAATTCTGGTGTATCCAGTGCTAATTTTTGAATAGATGTCCTCAATATGGGGTTCATCATATCTGAATGATGATCTATATGTAAAAGAGTATTATTTTTAGGAGGAAGACACTTTTTTTTGATTGCTTCATGCCAAATTAAGAATGCCTCATGATGTTCCTCAATAAAATAAAGTGGGATGGAGCTCATTTCATCACCATGTTTCATTAAAATGATAGTTTAAATTAAAAATCCATATATATTGAAAATTGACTAAAATTTATTTATTTCTGCTTAATTTTCTAATTTTTTTTATTTCATTTAGTTCTTTGATATATTATTCTATAACGTTTTGATTTGTAATCTATCGTTATTTTGAATTTGCAGAAACAGAAGTAGTCCTATACTAACTTGTATTTATCAAAATCTTTACATTTGTAAAAATACGAATTTCAAATAGACTAAAGGTTAAAATATTAAGATTTTTTATTGAAAAATTAAAAATGACCTCTTCATTAATTTCCTAAATTATCTGATATTTTAGCTTAAAACTTTATATTCTATATCTCATATTATCTATGGTTATTATGTTATCAAGAAAATCTGACCGAATCTTAATCAAAGAGGAATTTGAACAAATATCTCAATCTTATAAACTTCTTGGGAATAAAATTAAAACTAAATTGGAAGATCTCTTAAATAAACATAAAATACCAGTTCATAAAATAGAACTTCGCATTAAATCATTTAATTCTTTTTGCCATAAAATCAAGAGATTTAGCTATAATGATCCATTTAATCAGATTAACGACATTTGTGGCTTAAGAGTCATCTGTTTCTATTATTCAGACTTATTTAGGATTTCTAAAATAATCAAAGATGAGTTTAAAGTTCTTGAATCTGATATTAAAGGTAGTAACATTGAGATTGCTGAGTTTGGTTATCGCTCTTGGCATTATATTATTAGGGTTAAAGAAGAAGGGATTAATAGGAAAACATATCTTGATTTTCATAATTTTAGAGCAGAAATTCAATTAAGAACTATAATTATGCATACTTGGGCAGCAATTCAACATGAAATTTCTTTTAAGAAGGAATATCCTGTTTCTGATAATGTATTACGTCGTTTTTCAATTATTAGCGCTTTATTAGAGATGATTGATGAACAATTTGATCAATTAAGAGAAGACCAATCTCAATACATGGATTCTTTAACATTTAAGCCACTAAATTTTGAAAAACTTGATTTTACCTTCAGAAATTTTCAAAAAATTCTTGATGCTTATTTTCCTTATCGTGTATCCTCAATGAATGAATCTAAGATATTATATTACGAAATAACTCATTTGGGTTTCGATATAATGGAACTTTTAAACCTAATCGAACGAGCTAAAGAAATTCTTCCAGTTTTTGAAGAAGATTTTCGAAAATTATTGTTAGCAGAGAAGAAAGTTTTAGAGACAGATGAAGAGAAGTTATTAAGATTAGTTCCTCTTAAATCTCATCAGGTTGGAGCCTTAAGAATAATCTTAAATATATTTAGTGATAGATTTTGGGAAGCAAAAAGGGGAGACATGCCTTTAAATTATGCAAATTTCATTATAAAATGGAGGTTAAAACTTAGGGATCGATAATCAGTGAATATTCTTATTAAGGATTCTAATAACTAGAATCCTATTCTTTGTATCGTTAATAAAAATTTACTAAATGGCGGTCTATTGAATGGCATTCTTTACAAAATTAAAACATATAAAGGAGCTTATAGCTAAAGAACATTTTAACAAGGCGCTCCTAACTATAGAAAAGCTTGAAAGAACAACAAGTCTCACAGATGCCGATCAATTTACATGTCAACTTGTTAAAAGTAAAATCTTGAGCCGATTGCCCCTAGATCAGGGGTTAAAATACTGTCAACAAAAATTAATTCACGATAAAGAAATTGGTGATAAACAAAGTATTGCATGGACTTTAAGTCACATTGGTAATATTTATAGGTGGAAAGGTGAGACAAACCAGGCTCTACTATTTCACCATGAGAGCTTAATATTATTTAAAGAAATTGGAAAGAAAAAAGGAATTGCATACTCTTTAATTAATATTGGGTCGATTTACCGATGGAAAGGTCAATTATTGGATTATCCTTCTGTAGATAGTTTAAAAGAAGATTTGGATCAAGCTTTAGAATATTTTCGACAGGGTCTAGAATTATATGAAGAAATCGATGATAAGGAAGACATTATCCGATCTCTTGATTTTATTGGTGATACTTATAAGTTAAAAGACGATTTTGATAAAGCTTTGAAATATTATCAGCGAGGGCTGGTTCTACGTGAGGAAATTGGTATCAAGCAAGATATTGCAAACTCACTTTATAATATCGGTCATATTTGTTGCCTGAAAAATGATTTAGAACATGCCTTGAAATATTTCCAAGAATGTTTGGATTATTTTGAAGAGTTTGGAGACATTATTATGAAAAGCAACATTCTATTCGAATTAATTTCTGTTACGATCGAAAAGAATGATATTAACTTAGCTAATCACTATTTACAACGCTTAAACCAGATCAATAGAAAAGAGGAAA
>Ga0209536_100001241_pt1 | contig 42305 bp, 37 predicted proteins | sample DeeMarSeWOR28_12_FD_187461 | JGI IMG/M metagenome (GOLD analysis project Ga0209536, IMG submission 187461) | Marine sediment microbial communities from White Oak River estuary, North Carolina - WOR-2-8_12 (SPAdes) (version 2) | ecosystem: Environmental > Aquatic > Marine > Intertidal zone >...
CCCCCCTCGTCCTTCTTGACCGCCTCCAGCACGGACTTGATCCTCGTGTACTCCAGATAAACCGGCACCAGCCGCAGGCCGGCGAACACGATGGCTCCTGCGATCACCGCCGTGATCAGCAGACCGATCAGGGTCATGCCTTGCTGCCGCTTTATCATATCCACGTCTCCCTTTACTGAATGGCGTCGCCGATCCGGCTCCAGATCGGCGCCGCCGCTGGCTTCGATCACATCGTCCGAGCCATATTTGGGACGATGGTCGGCGCCACCGCGATTCCCTTCGGCTTCAATCCGATCGAGCTTCGCAGATCGATGCGCAGCGTCGACTTGTACGCGGAGATGGCAGAGTCTGCCGACCCGACCCGCTTCTTTCGAGACCCGCCATCCGGTGTCCGCGTGAGAACGAAACGAGGTCGCTGGTTTCCTCGTTTCGAACCGGAAGATGGCGTCTGCGAAGTCTTGCAATTCGACAGCCCCTTTCAGCCCGTTCACCCCGACCAACACAAGCGCTATCTCCGTCACGGCGAGAACAGGGTGGCATACGCGCGTTTGGTACGTCATCGCGATGGGCCACGCCCGACGATCGCCGCAATCCACGGCTTCACCGCCGAGGGCTACCTGATCAACGAGTGGTTCTTCGCCCTTCCCTGGTTTTACCGCATGGGCTGCGATATCGCGCTCTTTACTCTACCTTTTCACGGGCCGCGCCAGACGCGCTACTCTCCATTCTCGGGGCACGGGTTCTTTGCGGGTGGCTCGTCTCGTTTCAACGAGGCGGTCGCGCAGTCTGTGTTCGACTTCCGAATCTTGCTCGATTGGTTTCAGCGGACGCAAGGAGTCGAGCAAGTCGGGGTGACAGGCCTCAGCCTCGGAGGGTTCATCTCCGCCATGCTCGCGAGCGTCGAGGACAAGCTCGCCTTTGCCTTGCCAAACGTCCCGATCATCACGGTCGCAGACTTGGTGTTGGAGTGGCAGCCGATCGGGGCACTGATGCGCGCGGCACTCGCGGCTTCCGGACTCAGCCCCACGGACGCGCGTCGCCTGGTGGCAGTGAGTTGCCCGCTCACCTACCCACCCGTTCTTCCACCGGAACGCTTGATGATCGTGGCGGGCGCAGGAGATCGCCTCGCGCCACCGAAGCACTCGAGGATCCTCTGGGACCATTGGAACCGCTGTCGGATCCATTGGTTCCCCGGGAGCCACAGCATACACCTCGACCGGGGCCAGTACCTGACCGAGATGGCTCGCTTCATGGTTGGGCTCGGCTTTCTGAAGCCGGGGGGTCTACCATGATTCCGGTATCCACCCTCGACGCGGCGATGCTCTATGCCGAAACCCCCGAGATGCCGATGCACACGATGGGCATCTTGATCCTCGAGCCGGATGCGCTTTCCGATGCCGCATGGGGCGAGGGGTCGCGGTTCGACATGGCCCGGCGCGTCTTCTCCGAGCGGCTCCATCTCATCCCACCGTTTCGCCGACGAATCGTTCAAGGTCCACTGAAGATCGGCGATCCCCACTGGATCGAAGATCCGGAGTTCGACCTCGATCACCATCTCGTGCACACTTCGCTCCCCGAGCCCGGGGGCATGCGCGAGCTTTGTGATTTGGTCGGAACGTTCGCGGCGAGCTGCTTGGATCGCGACCGACCGCTGTGGAAGGCAATACTCGTCGAGGGGCTCGAGGGCGACAGGCTCGCCCTGCTCATGAAGATCCATCACGCTGCGATGGACGGCGGGCGTGCCGCGGCCATCGCTGGGGAACTGCTGGACACCACACCCGGGCGCCCAGCGCTGCCACCTCCGCACGAACCGTGGATCCCAGATCGCGAGCCCAGCGTCCCGTGGCTCGCGGCCGACACGCTTCGCACGTTGCTCGGCAAGCCGCGCAGGGCCATCGAAGCCGCCGCGCGGGTCACCTCGGCGGTGAGAGCGCGAAGGGCTTCGGAGCCGCCAGAGCCATCCGACGAGACGCGGCCGACCAAGGCACCCCTGTTCGAGGCGCCGCCCACGCCCTTCAACCGAGCCCTGACTCCGAACCGCTCCGTATCGCTCGTCGACGTTCCGTTCGCGGACCTGAACGCGATCAAACGCGCGTCGGGAACCACGGTGAACGACGTCGTGCTCGCGGCCTGCACGGCGAGCCTTCGTGCCTGGCTATCCTCGCACGGCGGCCTCCCCGATCGACCATTGGTCGCGACGGTCCCGGTCTCGGTGCGACACGAGGGCGACGAGGAAGCCAATCGCGTGTCGGTGATCCGCGTGCACTTGCCCATTCACCTCACGGACCCGTTCGAGCGGCTGCTCGACATCCACGAAGAAACCAGCCGCATGAAGAGGCGGCACCGCGGCGGTGGCGGAGATATTCTCAAGAACTTCGCCGACATCCTGACGAACGTCACCGTTCCGTGGATGCTGACCGAGGCCATGAGCCTTCTCTCTTCGCAGCACGTGGCGGACCGTCTTCCGCCTCTATGGAATCTCGTCATCTCGAACATCGTCGGTCCGAGGGTCCCCCTTTACACGAGCGGCGCGAAGCTCACGCACCTGTTCCCACTCGGCCCCGTTCAGCAGGGCTCGGGGCTCAACATCACCGTGATGAGCGTCATCGACCGGCTCTGCTTCGGTGCGCTCGCCTGCTCGGACTTGGTGCCGGACGTAGGGGAGCTCGGAGCGGGCTTCGTCGAGGAGATCGCCACGCTCCGCGCGAGAAGTTGAGAAGCTCCTGCGCGCGGGCGAGCGCGAGGCATGATCAGCAAGGCGATTCTTCGTAGAGGTATCCGAGGACGTCTTCGCGCGAAAGAATCCCGACGATTCTCGTTCCATCGAGCACCGGGAGGCGTCCGACGTTGTGGGTCTGCATCCGTTCGAGCGCCTCTTGAAGCGGCGCGTCCGGACTGATGCTCAGCACTGGATGCGCCATGCAGCTCTTCACCGCGAGGTCGCCCCGTCCTTCGCGCTGCGCCCGTTCGATGTCGCGGCGAGAAATCATCCCGACGAGCTGCCCGTCCTCGACGACGGGGGCGCCGGTGTGTCCCCACTCACGCAAGGAGCTCGCAAGCTCCGCAAGCGGTGTGTTCGGGCCTACCGTTCGAACGGGGCTGGACATGAGATCCCGCACGACCTGGGGCCGGTGGCAGCTGCGCTCAACTTGTTCGCCGAGTCGGCGCACGACGTCTCGGAGAGAAGCGTCGCGAACGGATGCCGACCCGGCGCCCGCATGACCGCCACCGCCGAGCGCCTCGAGGATGACCCCGATCGGCACCTTGTTGGCCTCGGCGCGGCCAACGATGTGGGTCTTGCCGTTCGGCAAGCGGAAGACGCAGAAGAGCGCGTCGTGCGGCAGGATGCGAAACGCTTCCGTCGACACGTTCGCGAGGCTCGCTGGGGCCCCGGGGATTTCCAGCGCCGAGACTCCGATCGAGACGCCGAGCATGGGCAATTCCTCCACGCCCTCGATGAGTCGAACCAACAAATCCCGCTCGAGCGCGTCCAGTGACGGTCGGAGAAAACGCTGAAGAAGCCCGGGCTGTGCACCCTGTCCGAGGAGCCAAGCGAGGGCCATCGCGTCACGCGAGCTCGAGCGAGCATATGCGAGCGAGCCGGTGTCTTCGTGAATGCCGAGCGAGAACAGTGTCGCTTCCTCCCGGTCGATTTCGACGCCTCTCGAGCGAAGCTCCTCGACCAGCAAGGTGGTCACCGCGCCAACAGGCTGGACGTGCTCTTCATCGGCATGGAGGTCATCGTGCGATGCGGGATGATGATCCCACACGATGAGCCGAACACTTCGCGGGTTGCGGCCTGCTCGCTCGATCACCGGCTCCACGTGCGCAAGGCGGTGGCGCTTGCGCACGTCGGTGACCGCGAGGAGATCTACCGCCGCCAGATCGAGGTCCTGACAACGCTCCGTGCGAAACCTGTCGCCATGAAGCGCCAGGTACTGATGAACATTCGAGGCGAAGCCCCCACTCAGGCCGATCACGGCGCCGGGCAAGAGCTTCTGGAGCGCCACACACGAGGCCAGCCCGTCGAAATCGGTGGTCTCGTGGGAAGTGATGAGCTTCACGCCTGTTCCAGCGTCTCCTGGAGAGCGCGCAATACGTCGATGTAGCTCACGATGCCGACCAGGTCGCCGGTATCGAGGTCACACACCGGGACCGCGCCGACGCGATGCACGATCATGAGCTCGACGATCTCGCGAACGTCGGTCTCGGGATCGACGCGGATCGGGTCCGTGTTCATGAAATTGCCGACGTTCGAGCTGCGGGCCTTTTCGATGGCTTCGATCGCCTCGTCTTCGCTCGGTGCGGTGAAGCCGCGAAGATCCCGATCGCTCACGATTCCAGCGAGCTCGCTTCCGCGAACCACCGGCAGGTGGCGAACATCGAGCTCGTACAACAACCCGAGGGCCTCGGCCACGGACATGAGCTCCGTCGCGGTCACGGGGTTTTCCGTCATGATGTCTTTTACAAGCACAAGCGTCTCCTCTAGAACATGGGGAACGGTAGGGTCGGTTCGACCGCATTGAAATCCTGAATGATTCTGAGCGTCGTGACCACTGCAATCAGCGAGAGAAGGTTGGCCCCGACCAAGCTCCAGCCCATGAGGCGAAGCCGGCGCGCCGTGGGCCGGAGGGCCGCCATGACGAGCACCGTGAACGCGACGGGCACTGCGGCCGCGAGCACCCAGAGTCCGACCTGCTCCCCATAGGGTGCCGCTACGCCGACCGCGATCACGACCAAACAGATCAGGATCAAAGCGGCGCGCTTGAGGCCGACGACGCGCAGATGGCCAGGGGTCTTCGCTTTGGTGCGTGCGACGGTCAGCCGCACGACGGCGGTGCCGAGTAGCGCCGCGACGGCCCAGATCAAGGCGACCGCCAGGGCCGCGGTGAGCTCGAGGTGCGCCGAAAGCCCCAAGGGTACCGCGACGGAAGACAGGGTCGCAGCAGCCAAGGCTTCACCAAAAAGGCTGCGCTCGAGCCCTTGAATGGCCAACATGATCAGAGCTCCGCCGAGGAGAAGCGGCAACACTACCGACACCTGCGCCGCTCGGGGGGCAAGCGCCAGACCCGACACCCCGGCAACGAGTGCGAACAGCGTGAAGACCAGGAGCGCGCGTTTCGCTCGGTCGCCCTCGGCGCGCTTCATCCGGGTGCCCCGCTGCCCGACCAATACGAGGAGCGGCTCGTTGGCGAGGAATGCGGCAATGGCGCCCATGGCGAGCAGCCAGGTCGAGGTCGTCGGCAGGCCGCCGAGAAACACGGTCACGATCGGAAACAGAAGCTCCGCGTAGGCGCCGTGCTCGCGCGGGATCATGCGGCGTTCGGTAGCCATCGCCCCATCGGAATAGCACCCGCGTCGCCGCAATCCATCGCATTTTCACGGGGGTCCGAGATCGCTCGCGCAAAATATGCGCCTATGGGGATATGAAAGCGTCGGCGAACCGTGGCATACGAGGTTGCACGGTGACTGGCTCCATGATTGACCCTAGCGAGGCCCTATGTGGACGGCGGTAATCGCCGGGGCTGCCGCAGGCCTCGCATCGGTCCCCCATTGCACCGCCATGTGCGGGCCCCTCGCCGCGTTTGCGTGCAGCGGCCGCCCCGGCGGCTCTGGGCAGGGGCGTTATCAGCTCGGAAGGTTCGTCAGCTATTCGTTGCTGGGCGCGATCGCGGGTGCGGTCGGCCAGGCGACCGCGGTGAATCTACCGACCGCATGGGGCAGCGCGCTCCTCAGTTGGTCGCTGGCCCTCGGCCTCGGCCTGGCGGCGTTTCGGCTGTGGCGTCGGCCGGACCAGCCCTTGGTGCCGCTTCGAACGAAAGCCGACGCAGCCTCGGAGTCGGCCGGGTCCAAGGCGCTTCGCGCCCTCGGCCATCATCCCTTCTTCGTCGGGCTCGGGACGGCGATTCTGCCCTGTGGGGCGCTCGCGGCCGCGGTCCTGATCGCCGCGTCGACCGGGGCCCCTGCGCTCGGCGCGCTCAGCATGTTGGCGTTCGCGATCGTGAGCGGCGTCGGCTTGGTCGGTGCGGCATGGCTGTTCGAACGGTTCTCCCGTCGCCCGCGCCCCGCCACGTCTCGGATTCTCGCCGTCGTGCTCGCGCTCGGCGCCCTGATGTTCGTCATTCGGCCTGTTCACGCTTTGCGCCATGGGGACGCCGCAGCCTGCCATGCGCCTTCGCGTGAGGGCTCTGCACCCGCCGACCCGGCCGCAGACGAACACCACCACCACGCACCGTGACCGCTGCCCGACCCGCCGTTTCTGAGACCCCGCAGCAGCCGTCTGAGCTCGCTGGGGCCCGCTGCATTCACTGCGCCCAACCTCTGGTGGGCGAGGCGTTTGCCCCATATTGCTGCCGGGGATGCCGAGCCGTGCACGCGATCCTGAGCAAGGCCGGGCTCACCCGCTACTACGAACTCCGGCGCGGCCCAGGTCTTCCGCCCGTCGATCTCGAGTCGCGCCACATCGATCACAAGTGGCTCGAGCTCATCGACGAGAAGCGCACCCAAGAACGCGGTCTCTCGCGTATCGAGCTCGACATCCAAGGCATTCACTGCGCGGCCTGCGTTTGGCTGATCGAGGAGCTCTTTCGTCGCCAGGGGGGCGCACGCGCGGGTCTCATGTCGGTCAACCCTGCGCTTGGCCGCATCGAGCTCCGGATTCCGCCCGAGTTCCCGCTGTCCGATTGGGTCGATTCGGTAGAAGGCCTGGGCTACCTGCTCGGACCCGCCCGATCTGCGGGTGCCCGCCCGTCCGACGATCTCCTCCTGCGGGTCGGCATCTGTGCCGCACTCGCCATGAACGTGATGCTGTTTGCGGCCGCGATCTACCTCGGGCTTCGCGAGGGGCCGATCTACGAAATCCTGAACGACCTGAGCTACGCGGCTGGCGTCCTTGCGGTCCTGGTCGGCGGCTCAGTGTTCATCGGTTCGGCCGCGCGGGCCGTGCGGCGACGAGTCCTCCATCTCGACGTCCCGATCGCGCTCGGCATCATTCTCGCCTTCGCAGGATCGACCTGGTCGTTCTTCTTCGCTTCGGGAGAAGCGGTCTACATCGACACGCTGACCGTGTTCGTCGCCCTGATGTTGGTCGGCCGCTGGCTTCAGCAGCGCATGCTCGAACGCAATCGCGCCCAACTGCTCGCCGATGACGGCACGGAAAGCCTTCTGACACGTGAAGTCAAGGACGGAGTCGTGCGCATCGTGCACTGCATCGGAATCGCACACGGCGACCACTTGCTCATCGCACCCGGCGACCTCGTGCCGGTCGAGCTGCAGGTGCTCGGCGACACGGTGCGATGCTCGCTCGATTGGATCGACGGCGAGAGTCGGCCTCGCCGGTTCGAGGCGGGCGAAACGGTTCCTGCTGGCGCGTTCAACGTGGGCGACAAGGCTTTTTCGGGGGTCGCGGTCACCGACTTCGCGGCCTCCTCCTTGGTGGGTCTTCTCGGCAAAGACCCCGCCAGCAAGGGCGATGGCCCATTGGCGACGCCGTGGTGGTCGCGGCTGTCGCGCTTCTATGTCGTGGGCGTCGTCACGCTCGCGAGCGCCGCGGTGAGCTATTGGTGGTGGCGGAGTGGGGAGCCGCTCCGCGCGATCGAGGTAGGCACCGCGGTTCTCGTGGTCACCTGCCCCTGCGCGTTCGGGATTGCCGCACCGCTCGCGTACGAGCTGGTGCTCACCCAGCTCAGGCGGCGCGGGATTTTCGTGCGGGTAGGTGATTTCCTCGATCGGGTCCGGGCCATGAGCCGAATCGTGTTCGACAAGACGGGCACGCTCACCACGGGGATCCTCGAGGTGGTCGACTCTGCGCCGTTGCGACGTCTTTCCGACGCGGAGATATCCGTGCTCTACAACATGGCAGCCCGGAGCGCTCACCCGAAGAGCGTGGCGATCCGGCGCGCGCTCGAGGGGCATCGCGCCGCGCGCTTCGTGGAAATTCAGACCGAAGAACACACCGGCCGAGGCGTCTCCGCGTCACAGGGCGGCATTCTCTACAAGCTCGGGGCGCCTGAGTGGGCCGGCAATTCTTCGACCAGCGCCGACGACGTCGTCTTCTCGGCGAACGGGCTGGCACTGGCCAGCCTTTGCACCGACGAGCAACTCCGACCGGGCGCGCGGGACGAAGTCGAGAAGCTCGAGCGGCGAGGCTACGAGCTGGCGATCCTCAGCGGTGACGCACAGGAACGCGTCACGGCGCTTGGCGCCAGCCTCGGCATGCCCGCCGACGCCTGCATTGGCGGGAAGAGCCCTGAACAGAAAGCGGACTACGTGCGCTCGCACGAGCCGGCACGAACCTTGCTGGTAGGCGATGGCTTGAACGATCGAGTTGCGATGACAGAAGCGGCTTGCTCGGGCACACCTGCCGTAGATCGACCGTTCATGGCCTCGCGATGTGACTTTTACTTCGTGTCCCCGGGCTTGCATCCGGTGGCGCAAGTCTTGCGCGCCTCTCATTCGCTGGCGCACGTGGTGCGCCGCATCCTCGCCTTTGCAATCGCGTACAATTTGGTCGCTGTATCACTCGCCATGGCAGGATTCATGAAACCATGGGTCGCAGCTGTGCTAATGCCGCTCAGCTCCCTCGTCACGCTCGGCTACACCGTAATGATGCTTTCGGGGAAGAGGCTTCGATGGAGATCTTGATCTTATTGATTTTCGTGTGCGTATTATTGGTTGGCGTCGCCGTGGCGTTCTTCGCGTGGACCGTGCGGCAAGGCACCTTCGATCAGGCCGACCGCCTTGCTTTGCTGCCGCTTGACGATGAAAAGCCGCTGACCCCAACGACGGAGAGGGAAGAGGACGAGTATGGAAACTCAGCGGATCGTTTATAACGACAAGGTCGTCCGCCAGTTCATCTGGGCGTCGGTGTTGTTCGGCATCGTCGGTATGCTGGTCGGGATCATCATCGCCCTGCAGTTGGCGTTCTGGCCGGCGAACTTGCCACCTCTATTGTCGTTTGGGCGACTGAGGCCGCTGCACACCAATGCCGTCATCTTCGCATTTGTCGGCAACATGTTGTTCGCGGGCGTCTACTATTCGACGCAACGCCTGGTCAAAGCGCGCCTCGCCTCGGACATCTTGTCCTCGATTCACTTCTGGGGCTGGCAACTGATCATCGTGTCCGCGGCGATCACCCTTCCGCTCGGCATCACCACGTCGAAGGAATACGCGGAGCTCGAATGGCCCATCGACATCGCGATCGCGCTCATCTGGGTCGTGTTTGCCGTCAACTTCTTCTGGACGCTCGCAAAGCGACGAGAGAAGCACCTCTACGTCGCGATCTGGTTCTACATCGCGACGATCATCACCGTGGCCGTGCTTCACATCGTGAACAGCTTCGAGATCCCGGTGACGATGTTGAAGAGCTACTCGGTCTTCGCGGGTGTCCAGGATGCCTTGGTCCAGTGGTGGTACGGCCACAATGCGGTCGCCTTCTTCCTCACCACGCCGATCCTCGGCATCATGTATTACTTCCTACCCAAGGCGGCGGAGCGGCCGGTCTTCTCGTATCGATTGTCGATCGTTCACTTCTGGGGCCTGGTGTTCATCTACATCTGGGCCGGCCCTCACCACCTGCTCTACACTGCCCTACCCGATTGGGCGCAAAGCCTCGGCATGGTCTTCAGCTTGATGCTCTGGGCGCCGAGCTGGGGCGGCATGCTGAACGGCCTGCTCACGCTCCGCGGGGCTTGGGACAAGCTCCGTTCAGATCCGGTCCTGAAGTTCTTCGCCGCCGGCGTGACCTTCTACGGCATGAGCACCTTCGAGGGGCCGCTCCTCTCGATCAAGAGCGTCAGCGGGCTCGCCCACTACACGGATTGGATCATCGGGCACGTCCATAGCGGCGGCCTCGGTTGGAACGGCCTCATGGCCGCGGGCATGTTCTACTGGTGCGTGCCACGACTCTACGGCACGAAGCTGCATTCCCGCGCGGCGGCGAACTTCCACTTCTGGATCGCGACGGTCGGCATTCTCATCTACGTCATCGCGATGTGGGTGGCCGGCATCACCCAAGGCCTCATGTGGCGAGCCGTCAGTGAGACGGGCGGGCTCCTCTACCCGAACTTCGTCGAGACCTATCTCGCGATTCGTCCGATGTACTGGGCGCGACTCGTTGCGGGCCTGCTCTACATCGCCGGCATCCTGCTGATGGCCTGGAATCTCGTCAAGACCGCACGAAGCGGCGCTCCAGTAGACGGCGAGATCGAGGTCCCTGTCGTGACCGAGCCCCGCACGCGCGAGGTCCCCTGGCCGAAGCTCCTCTTCGGTCAGCCCGTGATGGCCGCAATCATCGTGATGGCCCTTCTCTTCGGCATGGTCCTGTTCGACGGTGTCATGAGCACGGTCCTCGCCATCGTGGCAGTCATGTGGGGCGTGGCGGCCATCGCGATCGCGATTCGGGATCGCGGCATCGAGAAGGAGCCCTGGCACAGCGTGCTCGAGGGCAGAGCCGGTGTGTTCACGGTGCTCGTCACGATCGGCATTCTCGTTGGCGGCGTCGCCGAGATCATTCCCATGGTCATCTCGGTCCCCGAGGCGATGAGGACGACCAAGAACGTCCCTTACACTCCGCTCGAGCTCGAGGGGCGCGACGTCTTCATCAGCGAAGGCTGCTACACCTGCCACTCGCAGATGATTCGGCCGTTCACGTGGGAAAGCGCGCGCTACGGCGCCGTGTCGACCATGGACGACTCGATCTTCGACCACCCCTTCCAGTGGGGATCTCGGCGCATCGGTCCTGACCTCGCCCGTGTCGGCGGAAAGTATGCCGACGTGTGGCACTTCAAGCACATGATCGACCCGCGTGAGATCTCCGTTGGATCGAACATGCCCCCTTACCCACACCTCGCGACATCCGTGATCGACTTCGGGGGCACTCCCGACAAGATGCGCGCGCTTCGAAACGTGGGCGTCCCCTACAAGCCCGAGGAGATTCAGATGGGCGAGCAGAACGCCCAAGCGGCTGCCTCTGCGATCGCCGCAGGGCTCGCAAAGGACGGGGGCGTCAAGGTGTGCGATGAGCCGACGGACGGCTGCGAGCTCGTGACCAACAGTCGCTTGGTCGCGCTGATCGCCTACTTGCAGCGCTTGGGGAACGTGCCCGATGGCGAGCCGCTGGCCGCGGCGGATGAAGGAGCCGGACGATGAGCCGCTTCGCCGCCGAGTTCTTCGCCCAGAGCCCCGCGTTGCTCTACCCGATCATCGCGCTGGTTCTGTTTTTCACCGTGTTTCTAATCGTGATCATTCGCGTCGTGCGGATGAGCGCATCCGAGGCGGATCACAACGCACGCATTCCCCTCGAAGAGGAGTTGGAGGTACCCCATGAGTGAGGGCAAGCGAACCGACGAGATCCAAGGCGAGATCCTCCACGTGTACGACGACATCGAGGAGGCCGACAACAACCTTCCAACGTGGTGGCTGCTCACCTTCTACGGCGCGATCGCGTTCGGTCTGGTCTACTGGTTCTATTTTCACGAATACGGGATCGGCAAGCTTCAGCCGGAGAAGTATGCGGAGGCGGTTGCCGCAGCCGAAGCCGAGCGAAGCATCGTCACGGACGAATCGCTCGAAGCGCTGGCCTCGGATGCAGGCGCTGTCGCCGCAGGCGAGCAGATTTTCACGACGCAATGCGCGGCCTGCCACGACAAGGGGCAGGGCCGGGTGGGCCTCGGCTCGAACCTGACCGACGAGTATTGGGTGCACGGAGGTGCGCCGACCGACATCCATGCCATCGTCACGCAGGGCATCGCCGAGAAAGGAATGCCGCCGTGGGCACCCATCCTTGGAGAGACGGGAGTCAATCAGGTCGTCGCCTACGTCCTGACGATGCGCAACACGAACCTCGAAGGCGGCAAGCCAGTCGAGGAGAACGCAGTGATTTGGAAGCCCGAGGGGGCGGTTGCCGAGTAGGCATTCGGCCCTACATCCACCGGTATGTCCGCCAACCTGCCCGTCGTCGAGGAACAGGCTAGCTCTCTTCGAGCGGATGGCAGTCGCAACTACGTCCATCCGGCAGACGTAAAGGGACGCTTCACACGCCTCCGTTACATCATCTTCGCGGTGCTCATCGCCGTATACGTGGTGTTGCCCTTCGTGAAGGTCGGTGGCCGCCCCGCGGTGTTCATGGACATCGTAAACCGTCGGTTCTACCTGTTCGGCGCCGTGTTCAATGCGCAGGACTTCTGGCTGATGTTCTTCTTGTTGAGCGGCATTGGCCTCGCGCTGCTGATCGTCACCGCCATCAAGGGCCGCCTCTGGTGCGGTTATGCGTGCCCGCAAACCGTGTTCTTGGAAGGTGTGTTCCGACGCATCGAGCGGGCCATCGAGGGGCCACGTGCGCAGCGGCTCCGGCGCAACGCCAGCGGACTCACCTTCGACAAGGTATGGCGGAAGACCCTCAAGCACGCGATCTACGTCGTCCTCGCGCTTCTGCTCTCTCACGTATTCATCAGCTACTTCGTGTCCCTCCCCTCGCTGGTCGACATGGTACAGCGCAGCCCGGCCGAGCACCCGACTGCCTTCACCTGGGTCGCGGTGATGTCGGGCATCCTGTGGTTCAACTTCGCGTGGTTTCGTGAGCAGCTTTGTCTGATCATCTGCCCCTACGGCCGCCTCCAATCGGCGATGACCGATCGCGACACGATGGTCATCGGATACGACTTCAACCGGGGTGAGCCGCGCGGAAAGGCCAGCGACCCGAGCAACGGCGATTGTGTCGACTGCAAGCGCTGTGTAGTCGTCTGCCCCACGGGTATCGACATCCGAAATGGGCTCCAAATGGAGTGTATTGGCTGTGCCGCGTGCGTGGACGCCTGCGACGAAATCATGGACAAGGTCGGGCGCGACAAGGGCCTCGTACGCTACGACTCTCTCAACGGCCTGGAGGGCAGAACCAAGCACGTCGCGCGTCCGCGTTTGCTCTTCTACGGAGGCATCGCAACGTTGTGGCTGGTCGGGGCCGCATTCGCGTTCGCACAAAGCTCTCAGTTCGAAACGAACTTCCTGCGTCTCGAAGGCGCCCCATTCTCGGTCGTCGATGGACAGGTGCGGAACGCCGTACGCATACACCTCGTCAACAAGACTTCGAGCACACAGACGTTCGTGGTGGAGCCCGAGACGGAGAGTGGAATCGAATACATCATTCCGCAAACACGCATCGAGCTCGACTCGCTCGGGAGCACCTATCTACCGATTCTTGCGGTCTTGCCTGCAGACCAGATGAAGCCTGGCATTGAGATGCGACTGTCGATCTCGATGGAAGGCAACGATGGCCGCAAGGGCACGCGCCTCGTCGAAGCGCCGTTCGTCGGTCCTGGGTCGTGAGGCTAGGGCACCGACATCACGATGGCCCCACTCTTGTGGACGAGCTCGTGCGACACGCTGCCTAGCAAGGTCCGGGCAACGGCGCCCTTTCCCGTCGTCCCGCAGATGATGAGTGGCGCATCGATCTCCCGGGCCATCGCCACGATTGCGTCGGCTGGCTCGCCGCTGAGTGCGTGACATTGGAGCTTCACGTCGTTGGATTGGAGGGTGCCTGCCGTTCGCATCTCCAGTAGCTGGCGCAGATCCTCCATTTCCTTTCCCGCTGCTTCGGACTTCGAGTCCCGCGAATCGAGCACCGTCACGACGTGAACTTCGGCATCGAGCTGCCGGCCCATGAAGACGGCGAGCTCGAAGGCACGCCGCGCCGGGTCGGAGAAATCATATGCAACGACCAAACGTGGGATCAATGACACTGGCTATTCTCCGTCTTTTGTCTCGTGGTCAAAGCGACCGCGCACGACCAACACCGGGCACGGCGCGTGTCGCACGACTCGCTCGGCAACACTGCCGAGGAAAGCCCGGGAAAGACCGCTCCGACCGTGCGAGCCGAGAATGACGAGGTCTACGTCCTCATCCTCGGCGATCTCGACGAGGGCTCGGCCGGGGGACGGGTGCTGCACGACGCTGAGCTCGACCTCCGAGACCCCCTGCAAGAGCTCCGCGGTCTTGCCGGTCAGCGTTTCGCGAATGGCGTCCTCGATTTCCACACGAATGCTGCGCTCGAGGAGATCCGGCCGCGACCAGACGACCGGCGGCACATTGGGTGTCGGGTCGAAGATATGAGTCACGAGCACGCGGGCGTTGAAGGTGCGCGCGTACAAAGCTGCGGCCCTCAATGCTTCATCCGAGATGTCGGAGAAATCGGTGCCGACGAGAATGGTTCGAGGCTGGTCCATGCGCACCCCTGTCTTACTTCGAATTCCCTCTTTCAAGCCCCGTGCCAACCTGCGGACGGGGTTTCCTCGTGTAGAATAGCGAAAAGCGCGCATCTTCTGCGAATGATTCGGGCTGGGCGCAGAACTTGCGTGTCCTCCAAACCGAAATGCTGCTAAACCGTTGGCGTATTCCTTGCATCGCGCCTGAGCTGAAGATGAGGAACGGGAGGAACCCATGAGCGATGAACCGTTGATGCCCTCCGAAGTGCGGCGGAAGGTCCTGAGTCAGCACCGGGAGATCGAGCAGATGCTGTCGGAGTTGGAGACCGGGGTGGGGCACCTCGGGGACGGCACGGTGGATGCCGGGCAGGTCAAACGGGCCGCGTACGCGCTCCGCGGGATCTTGGAGCTGCACATGAACTTCGAGGAAACGCACATGGTGCCCGCGATCAATGATGCGGACGGCTTCGGCCCAGAACGGGCTCGCCACCTCAACGCCGAGCACGCCGAGCAGCGCAAGGAGCTGGATCGCTTGGTGGAGCAGATTCGGGAAGCGAGCTCCGTGGACGACTTGAAAGCGAGCGTGACGAAGCTCGCGGAAATGTTGCGCAAGGACATCGATGAGGAGGAGCGCGAATACGTGAACGAAAAGTTGCTCCACGACCACATCATGCCGAGCGATACGTTTGGTGGTTAGCGAAGGACTCGAGATGAAAATCAATCAGATCTTGGTGCCTACGGATTTCTCCGAGAATGCTCAGCATGCGGTCGACTACGCCGTGGACCTCGCGAAGCACTGCTCGGCAAAGCTCCATCTTCTCCATACACCGGTCGTTCCGACCTATCTGTTGATGGACCTGAGTTACAGCCCGGGACCCGAGGCTGTCACCCGCATCCTCAACGATGCGCAGGACTCGCTCGACGCCCAGGCCAAGACCATTACGGACGCCGGAGTGGAGCTCTTCACGGCGATCCGCGAGGGCACGGTCCACGAGGTCATTCGCGACTATGCGAAAGAACACGCGGTCGACCTGGTCGTCGTCGCAACGCACGGCCGAACGGGCGTGTCGAAGCTCATGTACGGAAGCGTCACGGAGCGCGTCGTCAAGACCGTCCACACGCCGATTCTCGTCGTTCCGCCGGGTGTACCCGCCAAGCTGCCGAGCTCCATCGTCGTCTCGTACGACTTCTCGGGCCCCTCCAAGCGGGCAGCGGAGGTCGCGAGCGCGCTTCAAGCCGTCTTCGGCGGCTCTCTTCACCTCGTGCATAGCTACCTGGACGTGTGGGGTGAGTACACCGATCGCGGAGCCGTGGTTGGCGAAGCGGCAGAGAAGCGCAGGGAAGCGCTTCGCCTCGGCCTGCAAGACATGCTCGAAACCGACACGAAGCTGCTTTTCACCGTCGAGCCGGAGAAGGTCAAAACGCACCTGGTGACGGGCGACCCGGCGGAGGGCATCCTCAAGGTTGCCAACGACGTCGACGCCCAGCTCATTTGCGCGGGAACCACCGGAAAGAGTGGCATCGAGCGACTCCTCATCGGAAGCGTCGCTCGCCGACTGCTTCACGACAGCAGGGTACCGCTGCTGCTCACGCACGACGACCCGTAAAGGTCATACTACGCATCGCCCGCGGGCTCCACTCGGAGGCGTCTTGAATGAGCGCTCGGACCACGCAAGATAGAGGCGAGATGGTCGAGCGGGTCATGGTGTTGGGGCTGGCGGTTGCGTTGTGCAGTGGCTGCGAATGCGGCCCCAAGCAATCGGCCCAAGACGGCGGCTTGCCCGAAGGCTTCGAAGCGGTGATGCAGGAACACGCCGGCCTGTCGGTCGCGGCCCGCGATGCGTTGATCCGCGGAGACCTCCCCGTGGCGCAGCAGGCGATGCGCAAGCTCGCGTTCTTCATGGAGCACGTCCCCCCGCCGGAACGCGGGGAGGCATACGCGCGAATCACTCGCAAGCTCGTCGAGCAGGTGCGTGAAGCGAGCGACCTCGAGGAGGCCTGCATGGGCTTTGCGCGTCTTTCCTACGCTTGCGGCCAATGCCACCACGCGCTCGATCGGGGCCCTCCCATCAAGCTCGAGCCTGCACCCGGAGGTGAGGACTTGAAGACGCACATGCGACGCCACTACTGGGCCATCGAGCGCATGTGGGAAGCCCTGCTCGCCGATTCCACGGCCGAGTTCCAGAGCGCCGCCGAGGTGCTCGCCGAAGCCCCCCTTCACGGCCAGCGCGACCCCGATGAAGAGAGCCATCCCGGTGTGACGCGGCTGGCCTACGAAGTACACGATCTCGCCTTCGCGGCTGCGGTCGAAGGCAAAGTGCGCGAGGACGAATACGTCCCCCAGCCAGGCGAGCCCCTCGAGGACGATCCGACCACCTGGGGCCAGGCCGAGGTGTTCGGGAGGCTCCTCGGGGCGTGCTATCAGTGCCACGACATGCTCGAGGTCAGGGCGCCCCTGACTCCCAGCCATCGACAAAAGGCAGATTAATGACCCCAAGGATACATGCATTCGTCGTTGGAGCCTGCCTCGCGGGCCTGATGACGGGCTGTGGCAGCGGCCGGGTTCGTGGCGCACAGGGGACCGAGATGGGCCAGGCGCGGGAGTACGAGCCCGAGAAGAAGGTCGAGCCTCCAATCGGCAATGTGGAGCGCACCTCTGGGCCGATGACCCAACCGGACCCATACCCCTTACTCGAGGTCGATCTCGAGCGCCGCCAGCAGCCGCCCCCCGCCGAGCCAGAGCCCGACCCCGAACCGGGGTCACAACCCAGCAGCACGGAATAGCCGCCATGACCAAGCTCTGCACCGCAGACGAAGCGGTCAATCACATCAACTCGAATCAGCGCGTCTTCGTCCATGGCGGCGCCGCGACGCCGCTGGCTCTACTCGAAGCGATGCTGGGCGAGGCCAACAGGCTGCGAGACGTCGAGCTGATCCACCTCCACACGTCGGGTGATGCAGCCTACGCAAGGCCCGAGTACGCCCGCTCGTTTCGCGTCGCGAACCTGTTCGTCGGTCACAACATGCGCCACCAGCTCGACGGCGACCGGGTGGACTACCTCCCCTGCTTCCTCTCGGAGATCCCCGCCTTGTTCCGCTCCGGACGCCGCGCGCTCGACATTGCGTTGGTTCAGGTGTCACCGCCGGACAAGCGCGGCTACTGCAGCCTCGGCGTGTCCGTCGACGTCGCGCGAGCCGCGGTCGAATCGGCAAAGGTCGTCATCGCACAGGTCAACCGGCACATGCCTCGCGTCCACGGCGACGGCTTCGTTCACATCGACGCGCTCGACTGGCTGGTCGAGCACGACGAGCCTCTTCCTGAATCTCCGCCGTCCCCGCCAACTGAGGAGGAGCAGGCTATCGGACATCACGCCGCGCAGCTCATCGAGGATGGGGCTACGCTTCAGATGGGCATCGGGGCCGTGCCGGACGCCGTGCTCGCCGCACTCAAGAGCCATCGCCACCTGGGTGTGCATACGGAGATGTGGTCGGACGGACTCCTACCGCTGCTCGAGTGTGGCGCCGTCGACAACAGTCTCAAGAAAGTACATCCGGGCCGTACGATTTCCGGCTTCGTCGTCGGCACGAGACGCCTGTACGACTTCATCGACGACAACCCCTCGGTCGCCCAGTACGACATTGGATACGTGAATCGGGTCAACGTGATCAACCGAAACCCGAAGGTGACCGCGATCAACTCGGCGATCGAGGTCGATCTGACAGGGCAAGTCTGCGCCGATTCGATCGGACATCGGGTGATCTCCGGCGTCGGCGGGCAAATGGATTTCATCCGCGGGGCAATGACCTCGCAAGGCGGCAAGCCCATCATCGCACTGACCAGCCGCACCGCGAAAGGGGTCCCCCGAATCGTGCCGACACTGAGAGCGGGCGCTGGGGTCGTCACCACCCGGGCACACGTCCGGTTCGTCATCACCGAAAACGGCGCAGTCGACCTCTACGGGAAGACCCTCAATGAAAGGGCTCAATTGTTGATTTCCGTGGCACATCCTGATGACCAGGAGTCGTTGGAGCGGGCTTGGTACGAGGCGCGCAGCTAGGGACACGCATGCGTTGCGCGTCGAGCTCTTGAACCCGCATCCGTTGCGCCCTACGAAGCCAATAATGTTGTCGAGTTGTGGTGGAACGGGGCGGCTCTTCGAGCAAAGCTTTGGCACGCCTCCTGCTTAGGAGGTTGCTTTGCGCCCGGCTCCACGTCGGGTTTAGAGGGGGTATATATCGTGATCCTACCTAGTTGGTTTCCTGCTCGCTCTGATGGCGCACCGGGGTTACGTCTGCTTTCGCGGGAACCGGGAAGCTCGGAAGACTCCGCCGAGATCGCCTCGGCCGCGACGACACCTGATGCCGAATGGCTCAGTGTGAATCGTAGCGGCTCTTTCGCGATGGGCACCATCGATCGCTGCCCGCGCCGCAAGTACCACAGCCTTCTCACGGTTCGCGAGCCCGGCGTCGGGGAGCCGGTCAACATGGTTGCCGAGGTCGAGGAGTGGTTCGATGTGGGTGCAGATCGAGAAATCGCCCTGCACAGCTACAATTGGGGAAGCACGATCGAGCCGACGGGCGTGGACCACCTCGCACGGTTCGAGCCCCTCCCCCGCTGGACCTACCGGTTCGCAAACCTGACGGTGACCCGCGAGCTGTGGCTCGAAGACGAGGCCGACGCCGTGTGGATTCGATACTCTGTCGAAGGGCTCCAGAAGCCGGTCGACCTTCGCCTGCGTCCGTTGATTCGCTGTCGTCCGATTCACGCGCTGACGTTCGCAAACCCATTCATGAATGGCGAGATCGCCATCGAGCACGGCGATTCGCTTCAGGTCGTCATGCACCCGTACAAGAACGTTCCCGCCCTGATCACGAGCCTGCACGGCGCCTCGGGCCGCTTCCACGCCGACGGCCATTGGTACGAAGGCGTGCACTACGAATGGGAACGGGCGCGGGGCTACGACGATGCGGAGGACCTCTTCACGCCGGGTGAGTTCCGGCTGCGACTCGAGCACGACGGCGCGTTCTGCATACGACTCGGGACCGAGGCCCCGACGACCCACGAGCCACAGGTGCTGAGCTCGGTTCTCTCGGCGCACCGCTCTTTCGTGCAGGAGCTCGAAGACGCGGCGGACGCGTACCTCGTCGAGCTGCAAGGCGGTCGGACCGGCGTCATTGCCGGGTACCCATGGTTCGGGGAATGGTCGCGCGATACCCTCATCGCCCTTCCCGGTTTGTGTCTCGCCCGTGATGAGGTCGGGAAGGCTCTCGACATCCTCGAGTCCCTCGCGGGAAGGCTCGAGAACGGCCTGGTCCCCAACATCCCACAGAGCGGCGACGTCCCGTCGAACGCGGAGGCGATCGATGCCTCCCTCCTCTTCATTCGCGCGACGGCGCTCACCGCAAAACGCACTCGAAGTCAGCGGATAACAGCACTGCAGGAAGCCTGCCTCGATTTGGTCGAGGCGATCGCGAGCGGCGCCGACCCACGGGTTCGGATCGACCCAGATGGCTTCCTGTTCGTCGAGCATGGGCCGTGGGCGCTCACCTGGATGGACGCGCTCGTCGACGGGCAGGCCGTCACGCCGCGACAGGGCTACGCCGTGGACCTGAACGCTTTGTGGCTTTCGGGCCTTCAGTCGTCACTCCGCTGGGCGAAGAAACTGCGCCCAGAGCTAGCAGAAAGATGGAGCGAAACCGCGAAGAAACTATCCGATCACTTCGAGGAAAGGTTCTGGCTTCAAGATGAGGGCTTCTTGACCGACACACACGACGGCCATCACCCCGACGGAAAGCTCCGCCCCAACCAGCTTTGGGCCCTGGTGCTACCCGGCGTGCCCTGTCAGAAAGAGAGAAAGCAGCAGGCGCTCGCCGCCATACGGGACAAGCTTCTCACCCCGGTGGGGCTCCGAACGCTTTCGCCAGACGACCCCGGGTACCAGCCGTCGTACCGAGGCGCCCAAACCGAGCGAGATCGCGCCTATCACCAGGGGACCGTCTGGCCGTGGCTCTTGGGCCTCTATGCCGACGCAGTCGCTGCAATCGATGGGCCCGAGGCCGCGAGGGAAGAGATGATGCCGGTGCTGGCCGCGCTGAGCGCACACCTGCGTACCGAGGGCTGCATCGGGCAGATCGGGGAGGTCTTCGATGGGGACGCGCCCCATCGTCCCGGGGGCGCACCCGCACAGGCCTGGAGCGTGTCCGAGGTGCTTCGGGTGGCTAAGATGGCAAGCCCATGAAGATCCTCATGCTCGGCTGGGAGTACCCTCCCCACATCAGCGGCGGTCTCGGCACGGCATGCGAAGGCCTGACGACTGCCCTTGCGCGCCGCGGAGTCGAAATCGATTTCCTCGTGCCGACGCTGTACGGGGAGGAGGATGCCCCCCACATGCACTTGCTCGGGGCCGCCTCCGGGCAAGCGCCGCACGAGGCTCCTCCCGATGCGCCGACCGACCGGCCCGATCCCTTTGCCGTGCTGCGGGCAGCGGACCCCGCGCTCGCGACCGACCCGATCTTCATGGCTGCGTTGGAGGCTGCAGAAGCCGAGGCTGCAGAGAGCGGAACAGCCGAAGTGCAGATGCTCCGCGTTCCTGCGATGCTGAAGCCGTACCTCGATCAAGCGACGTACCAAGAGCTCGTCACCACCGGGACCCTTCCGAGTGTGGCGCTGGAAGGCATGAACGACCCAGAGAGCCACCCTCCCCTCCCCGCGCCACCGTCGACGATCACGGGGCTGCAGCACGCGCACGTCCCCGGAGATCACCTGCCCTCGGCCGGGGAATCGACGAGCGGCACCCACTATGGCGAGAACCTATTCGCCGAAGTGGCCCGCTATGCGTTGTCGGCGACGAGACGTGTGGCGGGTCGAAAGTACGACTTGGTGCACGCCCACGACTGGATGACATTCCCGGCGGGCGTGGAGATCGCGCGCCGCGCCGGTGCGCCTTTGATCGTTCACGTGCACAGCCTCGAGTACGACCGCGCAGGTCATGGCGCCGATCGCGACATCGTGTCGATCGAGCGACAAGGATTGGAGCACGCGACCCGTGTCATCGCGGTGAGCTACTACACGCGCAGCTTGATCCATCGCGTGCACGGAACGCCGCTCGACAAGATCTCCGTCGTTCACAACGGCGTGTACGAGCGCGAAACGATTCAAGCCTATACGGAGCAGCGTACGTCGAAGGGCCCGGTGGTATTGTTCCTCGGCCGCGTGACGTTCCAGAAGGGGCCCGAGTACTTCGTGCAGGCAGCCGCTCGCGTTCTAGAGCACGTACCCGATGCTGTCTTCATCATGGCGGGGTCGGGCGACATGCTTCCGCGGATGCGGGCGCTGGTCGACAAGCTTGGTATCACGAAGTCTTTCCGCTTCCCCGGATGGCTTCGGGGCGCCGAAATCGAGCGAGCCTTTTCGACGGCGGACGTCTATGTCATGCCCTCGGTGTCGGAACCCTTCGGGATCGCGCCGCTAGAAGCGATGAGCTACGACCGCCCCGTCATCGTCTCGAAACAGTCCGGAGTGTCCGAAGTTCTGCGAAACGCGCTGAAGGTCGACTTCTGGGACGTGGACAAGATGGCGAGCCAAATCGTGGCAGTGTTGGAGCTACCCGAGCTTCGACGCACGCTGATCGAGCGAGCACGCGAAGAGATTCGGCACATTCATTGGGATGCAGCCGCGGAGAAACTAGTTCCCATATACCAATCCGTCGTACGGGGTTGAGGTGAGTCATGCCGTCGGTTTGTTTCTATTTCGAAGTGCACCAGCCTTATCGACTCAAGCCCTACGGCGCACAACAGGTCGGACGCGACCATGACTACTTCGACGACAAGCTGAACGCCGAGGTCCTGCGCAAGGTCGCCGACAAGTGCTACCTCCCGGCGAACTACTCGATGCTGCGCCTGATCGAGCGTACCGACGGCCGCTTTTGCATCTCGTATGCCATCACAGGCGTCGCGATCGAGCAGATGAAGAGACACGCGCCCGAGGTGATGGACAGCTTCGTGCAGCTCGCAGAGACGGGAGCGGTCGAGTTCATCGCAGAGACCTACTACCACAGCCTTGCAGCGCTGTACGATACCGACGAATACGAGGAGCAGATCGAGCAGCAGGTCGCGCTCATCGAAGAGGAGTTCGGCCAGAAGCCTCGGGTGTTTCGCAACACAGAGCTCATCTACAATGACGAGATCGGGCGGTTCATCGCCGACCTCGGTTTCGACGCCATGCTCTGCGAAGGCGCGGACGACATCCTCGATTGGCGCAGCCCCAACTTCGTGTACACCGCTGCGGGGCGCGAGATGCGCCTCCTGACCAAGAACTACAAGCTCTCCGATGACATCGCATTTCGCTTTTCGAACCAGGCGTGGGCCGAGTATCCGTTGACCGCCGACAAGTTCGCCCGATGGGTTCATGGCCACAGCGGCGCCGGTGATGTCATCAACCTGTTCATGGACTACGAGACTTTTGGCGAGCATCAGTGGAGGGAGACGGGCATCTTCGAGTTCCTCGAGCACCTACCGGACCTCCTGTTCACCCACCCCGACTGGGACATCTTGACGCCGAGCCAGGTGATCGACCGGTACCCAGCCCTCGGGGAGCTTCCCTTCCACCGGACGGTTTCCTGGGCGGACGAGGCCCGCGACATCAGCGCCTGGCGCGGCAACGCGATGCAGCAGCGGGCGTTGAGCGAAATCTACTCGCTCGGCCCGGCGATCCGCCGGCGTAACAACTCCCACTTGCTCGCCTTGTGGAGACGCTTGCAGACCTCGGACCATTTCTATTACATGGCGACCAAATCTGCGTCGGACGGCGCAGTCCACGACTACTTCAGCCCCTATGAGGGGCCGTATGATGCGTTTATCCATTACATGAACGTCATGAAAGACTTGAACCGCTCGGTGTTGGCGCCCGTCGAAAAGCGTATTGGAATATGAGCAAAGCCATGTTTTTCGAGATTTCTTGGGAGGTCTGCAACATGGTGGGCGGTATCCACACCGTGTTGGCGAGCCGAGTCCCCGAGGTTCACCAGCGCCACGGTGAGGACGGCTACATCGCGATCGGCCCGGATGTACCGCGCGCCGAGGGCGTCGCTCCCGAGTTTCGACCAGATGTGTGGAACCCAGAGCTCGCCGAGTCGCTCCGCGGCCACGAGATCGGCATCGAAATGGGCCGGTGGCTCGTGCCTGGGGAGCCACGCTGCCTGTTGATCAATCACTCGAACCTCTACCCGCGCAAAGACGAGATCCTCGGTCGCTACTGGGAGAAATACGGGCTCGATTCGTTGTTTGGAGCGTGGGACTACTACGACCCGGTCTTGTTTGCACACGGAGCCGGGATGGTGATCGAGCACATTCGCGACCGCTTCCTTCTGCCCGCACGACAGAGGGCGATCGTGCAAGCCCACGAGTGGATGTCTGCAGCAGCGATCCTTCACTTGCAGGGGGCGGCACCCGAGATTGGAACGGTGTTCACCACGCACGCGACGATGCTCGGGCGCTCGCTGGCCGGAAGGCGCGCGGACCCCAATTTCTATCAATCGCTGTCGAAGGTGGAGCCAGAGGTGGCCGCCAAAGAGCTCAACGTCTCCTCGAAGCACTCGATGGAATCGGTTGCTGCGCGCGAGGCCGACGTGTTCACGACCGTCAGCGAGATCACGGCGCTCGAATGCGAATACCTGTTGGGCAGAAGGCCCGACGTGATCCTGCCCAATGGATTCGGCGCCAAACCGGTCTCCCCGGAGCAACGACAGCAGGCCCGGGAGGAGCTCTTCAAGCTCGCCGAGCTGACGACCGGCGACCAATACGACCGGGACAACACCCTGATCTTCGCGCTCGCGGGCCGCTACGAATACGTCAACAAGGGTGTTGATGTCTACCTCGACGCGGCGTCGAACCTCGCGAGTGAGCTCGCATCCAGGGACGGCAAGCGTGTCATCGTCTATGCCATGCTCCCTGCCGGCCACGCGGAGCCAAAACGAGCGCTTTGGGACCGCGCGCACGGCTCCGCCGCAGGCTCGCCGCTGCGATGCACGCACGATCTCGTCGACGAGGCCAACGATCCGATCACCAATCAGCTCAACGCGCTCGGCATCGACAACGCACGAGGCGCCTCGATGCACGTGGTGCACGTTCCGATCTACCTGGACGGCACCGACCCGCTGATTCGTCACAAGTACTGGGATCTACTTCCGGGAGCCGACCTCGGCGTCTTTCCTTCGTTCTACGAGCCCTGGGGCTATACACCTCTCGAAGCGGTGGCGTTCGGCGTGCCGGCCATCACGACTGATCGTGCGGGTTTCGGGCGTTGGGTTGCCTCGCAGGGCGATGGCAAGCGTACGGGCGTGCGCGTTCTCAAGCGCGAAGGCGTGCAGTTCGAGGCGGTCAGCGAAGCGCTGAGGAACGCCCTGCTGGAGTTCATCGACCTGCCGCTCGCAGATCGCGAATCGCTAGGGCAGGCCTGCCTCGAGACCGCCGCTCTCACCGATTGGTCGAACTTCATGGCCCACTACGAGGACGCGCACCAGCGTGCCTTGCAGGCCGGCGCAGCGCGACGAAAAGAGCTGCCTATGGAGAGGTTGAGCACGCCGTCGATGCCGGCCGTTTCGAGCGACTCTGGCGTCTTTGGCTTGTTCGTGAAGCCTCCGGTGAAAGAAGGCGAGGAGGCCGCGCCCTACACCCGCTCGTTCTCGGTCGCCAACGCGCTCCCGCGTGAGCTTCAGCCCCTTCAAGACATCGCTTCCAATCTCTGGTGGCGCTGGCACCCAGAGGTCGCGTCGTTGTTCAAGAGAATCGATCCGACCCTCTGGTTCAAGCTCGAAGAGAACCCACACGCATTGCTCGACCAAGCCAAGCCGGATCGCTTGATGGCACTCGCGATGGACGAAGAGTACGTCAACGCGGTCGCGCAATCCGCGCGCGAGATGTCCGAGTCGACACGAGCCAAGGACCCGCGCATCGCCTATTTCTGCATGGAGTTTGGGATCGCCGGTTTCCTGAAGCTGTACTCGGGTGGGCTCGGCATTCTCGCGGGCGACCACCTCAAAGCGGCGAGTGACCTCGATCTGCCGCTTTGCGCGGTCGGCCTCGCGTACCACGACGGCTATTTTCATCAGATGATCGACCGGGATGGGCGGCAGGAAGACCTCGGCGATACCAACGATTTCGGGAACCCGCCGTTCAAACCCGTGATGACGGGACAATACGCGCCGCTCCGGGTCACCGTCCCGTTACCAACCGGCCCGGTGCAAGTGGGTGCTTGGCAGCTCGATGTCGGCCGGGTCCCGCTGTTCTTACTGGATACCAATTTGCCCGAGAACCGGCCTGAGGACCGTGCCATCACCAACCGGCTGTATGGCGGCGACTCGGCCCATCGGCTGCGCCAGGAGATGATCCTCGGGCTAGGCGGCTACCAGGTGCTCACCGAGCTGGATATCGATCCCGACGTATTCCACATGAATGAGGGGCATAGCGCCTTCTTGATCATCGCGCGCGCAGCTCACCTGATTCAGCGACACGGCCTGAGGTCAAGAGAAGCATTCGAGTACATCCGCAACACGACGATCTTCACGACGCACACCCCGGTGCCCGCTGGACACGATCATTTTCCCGAAGAGATGGTGCGCCCCTATCTAACGCGCTTCGAGCACGTGCTTCGGATGGACTGGCCGCGCCTGATGGCCATCGGCCATACGCCGAAGGGTGCGCACAACGAGTTCGGCACGACGGCGCTTGCAGTGCGGAGCTCCGAACGGATCAACGGTGTGAGCGCAAAGCACGGCGAGGTCGCCCGCGACATGTTCCTCCAGTTCTATCCGGAGCTCGACGACGCGGACGACGTGCCATGCACGAGCATCACCAACGGTGTGCACGTCGCAACCTGGGTGGCACCGCGGTGGCAGCGCCTCTTCGAGCGTGAAATGGGGCGCAATTGGCGCGACACCATCGAAGACCGCTTTCAATGGGAGTGGCTGAGAAACCACAATCCGGCTGAGATTTGGTCCATTCACCGCGACTTGCGCGCCGACTTCATCGACTGGCTCAAGGATCATCTGACGCAAACTTGGATGAGGCGCCGCGAAGACCTCTCATTGCTGCGAGACATCCTCGCCCACCTCGACGAGGATCGCCTGCTCATCGGTTTCGCGCGCCGATTCGCGCCATACAAACGCGCCGACCTCCTACTCTCCGATCCGGAGCGCCTTGCCAAGCTCCTCAACGGAACGCCTGGCGCCACGATGATCTATGCGGGCAAGGCCCATCCGGCCGACGGTCACGGTCAGGCGCTCCTGCAGCGGGTGTACCAGGCTTCGAAGCACCCCGCGTTGGCCGGCCGTATCATCGTCATGGAGGACTATTCGATCGATGAGGCGCGACGGATGGTCGCCGGGTGCGACGTGTGGCTCAACACGCCGACTCGCCCGCTCGAAGCAAGTGGCACATCCGGGATGAAGGCCGCCATGAACGGCTGCCTGAACCTGAGCGTCGACGACGGCTGGTGGCTCGAAGGCTATCAGGGCGACAATGGCTGGGTGATTGATTTGCCCTCCGCGTCGATTCACGACCCGAGCGCATACGATCGAGCCGTCACCATGGCCTTACTCGAAGGCGAGATCATTCCCACGTACCATGATCGAAACGCCCAGGGCGTCCCGGTAGCATGGGTGGAGCGCATGAAGGCGAGCATGTCGAGCATCATTCCGCGATTCTCTTCCCGGCGCATGGTCACCAACTACGCAGACATGTTCTACGAACCGGCGATGAAGGACGCGGTCGCCCTTCGCGATGCGAACTACCGCCCGCTCTTCGCGCTCGCCGACGTCGCGGAAGACATTCGCGCGCACTGGCAGGCCATCGCCATGGAAAGCGTGCGCTTCAGCGGTCTTGGCGCTGACGAGATCGTCGTCGGAACGAACGTCTCCGTCGAGCTGACGCTTCACCACCCCGGGCTCGATGCGCGCGAGCTCGAGGTCGAAGCGGTCGTCACATTCGGCCGCCGGAAGAACGATCACTCATCACGCTTCGTGGTCCCGTTCGAATCCGAAGGTACCGAGAATCGCAGTACTTGGCGGGGCGCGTTCGCGGTCCGCGCCAGCGGTGGCCACGAGCTTCGCTTCCGGGTCCGCCCGCGGGACCGCTCACCGCTGAGACCGGCGGCTCTCGGGATGCACATCCAGAAGTGGCTCTGAGGGAGCCTCCGGCGCACGCGCGGATCGTCAGCCCATCACCCGCGCGAAATCGAGCCCGCCCACGATGGCGGTCGCTCCCCGGTCATCCTCGATGAGGATCCGACGGACGTTCATGCTCAGCGCTTGTTCCGCGGCGCGGCCAATGCCGATTTCTCGCGGTAGGATCAGGATGCGGACGTCCATCGCGTGCTCTACTGCGGTGTTCGGTGGAAGGCGGCGGGATTCAAGAGCGCAGGCCTGGTCGAAGACGCCGATGGGAAAATCCCCCTCGACGACGATGAGGCCGTGCTTGTTCGAGAGATCGAGCCGGTCGACCGCCAATGCAATCGGGTCGTCGGCTCTGACCTTCACCACGGAGCCGGACGCGATCTCGGCGATGGGGGTCTTGAGGCGCTTCTCACGAACGGCCCTCATCAGGTCACGCGTAGAAATCACTCCCTCCGGCCGGCCGTCCCGCGTGACGAAAACGCGGTGCACGCGGTTCTTGAGCATGAGCTTGGCCGCATCCGCAACGCTGGCATCCAAGGTCATCGAGAGGGCTGGCGACTTCATCAGCTCCTCGACTGGGCGATCTGGGACTCGAAACGTCTCGCCGTGCGTGTAGACCGCGGCGTGCAAAATGTCCGTGCGCGAGATCACGCCCTTCAGCACCCCATCGTCATTGACGACGCCCAGCGCAGAAACGCCCTGGCCCGCGAACAGCTCATTGGCCGCTACCAGGCTCTCCCCGATGCAAACCGTCTCGACAGGTGATGTCATGTACTCGGTCACGGGCATTTCGAAGTTCGCCATCTCGTTCACCTCTCCGTAGGATGCGCTCGACCTGAGCGCACTCGTCAAACGGCAACGACCTCGGCGAGCTGCTCGATCAATTCTGCTTCATCGGCCCTCGCGAGATCCTTGTTGAGCGAACCGATCACGAGGTCCGCGGTCGGGGTATCGAGCGATTGGCGCAGTAGCCCGAGAAAACGCGGGGGCGCAACGAGCACGAGGTGTCGAAATTGGTTCGTCACGCGGCCCTGGTGAAGCCGCTCGGCAAGATCGCGGGCGAACCCCGCAACCGCGTGGTCATGCGGACCTTCGCTCCGGCTCATGGCAGCGCGGCGCGGATCGCCGCTGTCCTTGCGAAAGGACCGTCCGGGACGATCGGTATCGATTTCGCCGTCACGAGCGCGGCCTAGCGGATGCTCGATCTCCTCGAGAAGATCGAGCCCGCCGCCGGTGCCTCGGCTCTCGAAGACCCGCGCGCCCGCCTCGTGGGCAACTACTATCCATGTCTTCGCCATCGTCTGGTGTAACTAGCGCAAGTTGGACGCCCGGCAACGTGGGCGCGGTGCCCTAGCTTGGTATAGTGAGAGAGCAGCGGGCAACGGCATGGGCGACCTGAGAACAGACCTCCAAGCGGGTGGCTTCGAGTTGATTGAAACCCACATCTCTTGGGTCTTCCTCGGTCAGTCGGAGGTCTTCAAGGTCAAGCGGCCCGTGGATCTTGGCTTCCTCGATTTCACGACTGTGGGCGCGAGGCGCCAGGCATGCGACGCGGAAGTGCGCCTCAACCGGAGGCTAGCACCCGACGTCTATCTCGGAGTGGTCCCGGTGACGCTCCGTGATGATGGGGTATACGCCATCGACGGAGAGGGCGCCGTCGTCGACTGGGCGGTTCACATGCGCCGCCTCGCCGAAGAGGAGCGCGGGGACGTCCTGCTCGCGCGAGGGGAGCTAGCCTCCACGCGTATCGACGACCTCGCGGAACACATCGCGAAATTTCACGCGGAAGCCCGATGCAACGCCGAAACTGCGGAACACGGCGAAGTCGCCATGATCCGTAAGAACGTACTCGAGAACTTCGCACAAACGCGAGACTCGATCGGCGAGCACTTGAACCCGGAGCAAGCCCGGGAGATCGAGACCTGGCAACTCGGCGTGCTCGATGACGAAGCGCGCTTCCGCGCACGGATCGAGTCCGGCCGCGTCAGAGACGGACACGGCGACCTACGCCTCGAGCATGTCTATTTTCGTCCCGATGGATCGATTGCCATCATCGATTGCATCGAGTTCAACGATAGGTTCCGCTTTGCCGACGTTTGCGCTGACATCGCGTTCTTGTCGATGGATCTCGCCTGGCATGGTCGAGCGGACCTCGCCGAGAGGTTCCTCGCTCGATACGCCCGCGCCACCCACGACTATGGCTTGTATTCGGTCGTCGACTTCTACGAAAGCTATCGGGCGTTCGTCCGGGGAAAGATCGCCTCTTTTCTAGCTACCGATGCGGAGGCCTCGACTGGAACCCGGGAGCGCGCGAGGCGCGAAGCGCGCCGTTACTTTCTGCTCTCGCTCGCATATGAACGGCCGCCCTTGCTGCCGCCCCGCGTCATCGCCGTCGGCGGCATGATCGCGAGCGGCAAGAGCCGAACCGCGACATTCATCGGGGATTTGCTCGCCGCACCGGTGGTGAGCTCCGACCGCACTCGTAAGCACCTGATGGGAAGCGCGCCCGAAGAATCGTTGAAGAGCGACGCCTGGTCTGGAGCCTACTCGCCGGGGGCGACGCAGGCCGTATACCGGGAGCTCTGGACCGCAGCGGAGCTGGTCGTTGCGTCGGGCCGCGCAGTCGTGATCGACGCATCGTTTCGGACCGCAGCCATGCGGACAGCCGCGCGAGAGCTCGCTGCACGACACGGAGTTCCTTTTACGCTCGTCGAATGCGTGGCACCCCGCGATCTGTTGCTACAGCGCTTGGCGAAGCGAGAACAAGCTGGGTCGCACGAGAGCGACGCGCGAACCGATCTCCTCGACGAATTCGAGGCTCACTTCGAGCCCATCGACGAGTTGCCGAGCTCGGAGCACCTCCGGGTCGATACCTCCGCACCCCGGGAAGAAAATAGGCGACAGCTCGAAAGATGGCTGAAGCCCTGAAGAATCAAGGCCGCACGGCAAGCACGGGTACGGGCGAGTAGCGCAGGCAGTACTGCGAATCGCTCCCGAGCATCATGCCGCGAAGCCGGCCCTGGCCGCGACAGCCCACGAACAACAGGTCAGCACCGATGTCCGCGGTCTCGTTGCATAGCATCTTCCCCACGGGTCCATCGAGCACACGAATCATGGTGTCGGAATTGAGGCCCTCACTCACGATCAGTTGCTCGAGTCGGGAACGTGCAGCCGAAGCAAGGCCATCGAGGACGGTCGGCCATTCGGTAGGCAGCACACTCTCGGTGATCGGATGGGGAACTACGTGCAGCAGCACGACCTGGCCGTCAACGGCGCTCGCCACATCGCGAGCCCAGCGAACCGCCTCGATGCCGTGAGCCGAGAAATCGACGCCCACGGCGATACGGGCTTCGTGGTAGTCGTCGCGGAGCCTTCCGCAGGAGACCAAAACGGAGCACGGCGCCTGCCGCACGACTCGCTCGGCGGTCGAGCCTAACAGTCGCTCGGGCAAACCAATCGCGCCGGCCGGATCTCCCACTGCGATGAGATCGGCGTTGACCGATACCGCCGTGCGCAGAATCGTCTCCCATGGGTGACCCTCTTCGCACGAGGTTTGGCAGCCCAGGCCCATCGCCTGACATGCCTTACGCTCCTTCTCGAGCTCCTTGAGTGAGCTCTCGAAACGCGCCTTGAGCCGCTGACGCAAAGCTTGCGCCGCCGAACGTGCGCCAAGCGGCAAGTCACGCCAACTGGTTTCCCAGCCGGCCTCGCTCGCGTGCACGAGCCAAAGTGTCGCATTCGTCGCGCGCGCGGTCTGAACCGCGAGCTGCATCGCGCGCCGCCCGGATGCACCGAGATCTGTCCCCACGACGATGGTCTTGATAGCCATGCTCCAGTCGGGAGCAAGCACCGTGCCACATCTTGCGATCGAAGTCTGCCGCGCAAGCGCGCAGTCCCCTCAGACCCCCGGGTCGGACAAGCTCTGAATCGCGTAATCCACGAAATCGGACTCGGTTAAGATGCCTACTAGCCGACCGTGCTCGACGACGGGTACACACCCGTACCCATGCGAACGCAAGCTGAGCGCGGCTTCCAGCGCTGGCGTTTCGGGATAGATCGTGCGCACTTCTTTCGTCATGACCCAGCGCGCTTCGATCCATCGGTTCATGTGTACTTGCTCTGCGGAAGGTGCACCGGAGAGGCTCCCCTCTTGGCTTCGCAACACGTCGCGGTGCGAAATGAGACCGAGTAGGCGTTGGGTGTCCGACTCGACCACCGCCACGTGGCGAATCCTGTGGGTGTCCATCAGCTTGATCACTTCCCGAAGAGGAGTGGTTGGACCGACGGTCACCACTGGCTGCGTCATCAAATCTCGCGCGAGAAGCTGCGACATGATCCTCTATTTATCGCATCTTCCTCCTCGGGGCTGGCCCGGAGAGACAGGGACGCATATTATTCGTTGATTGATGCTCTCAGCGCACGATTTGCGTCGACCGGAGCCGCTGTGATCGCGGTCAATCGCAGTATCGCTGGGTGCGCGGATGGGCTCACATTTTGCTAGGTAGGAGCGCAGCAATGCCAGAGACATTTTTTGAGCGTTTGAGTGCCCTGGACGCGACCTTCCTCGACGTCGAGGGCAAGACCGCGCCGATGCACGTAGGCGCCGCTCTTCTGTTTGATGCCAAGCCGCTCACGCTCGAGCACGGCGGTCTCGATATCGAGCGACTCACCCGATACACGGAGGCCGCTCTCGACGCGATCCCGCGCTACCGACAGCGGATCGAATGGGTGCCAGGCCTGAGTCATCCGGTGTGGGTCGATGATGCGCGGTTCAACATGCACTTCCACCTTCGTCATACCCGCTTGCCGATGCCGGGCGACGAGCGCTCGCTCAAGCGGCTCGTTGGAAGACTGTTTTCGCAGCATCTCGACCGGAGCCGACCACTCTGGGAGTTCTGGGTGGTCGAAGGTGTCGAGAACGACAGATTCGCGCTGGTCGTCAAGGTACACCACTGCATGGTCGACGGCGTCGCGGGCGTCGAGCTGCTCCAAGCGCTCCTGCAGATGATGCCGAACGCGGAGGAGCGGACACCCAAGGCCTGGACGCCGCGCCCCCCGCCAGGGCGGGTCGAGCTCATTCGCTCCGAGGTCAAGCACCGGGTGAACGGTCTCCGGGAGCTTTCCCACTACATGCCACGTGTTCGTGAGAATTTTCAGGGCGTTCGCCGCCTCCTGATCTCGGGAATGAAGCCCGCTCCGAAGACTCTCTTCACGGAGCGGGACGTCAGCCCGTATCGGCGGTTCGACTGGGCGTCACTTCGGATCGACGACGTCAAGGCAGTCAAAAACACGCTCGGTGGCACCATCAATGACGTCGTCGTCGCCACGACGACAGGCGCGGTCCGCCGGTTTTTGATTCGCCGCAACGAAAACGTCGATGCGATCGAAGGCTTCCGCACCATGCTCCCGGTCAATACCCGCAAGTTGGGCGGGCCGGTGAGCGGAAACCACGTGGCCATGTTGCTGGCCGACTTGCCCGTGTCCGAGCCGGACCCCACGGAGCGGCTGAAGAAAGTAATCGCGATCACGACACAGCTCAAGAAGGAGTCCAACCAGACGGGCGGCGCCGAGCTGATCGAAGAAATCGCCGACCTCACCACCAAACGTATCGTGTCCGAGCTCTACAAGGCGGCCATGCAGCTTCGTACCTACAACCTCGTCATTACCAACGTGCCCGGGCCGCCCATCCCCCTCTATCTTCTGGGCGCACAGATGACGGCCATCTACCCGATGGTTCCGCTCATGCGAAATCAGAACGTCGGAATCGCGCTGTTCAGCTACAACGGCGGCCTCCATTGGGGGTTCAACGCCGATTGGGAGTCGTTCCCCGACGTGCACGAGTTCGTAGAGGACCTCGAGGCCTCGTTCGCCGAGTACCAAGGGCTCGCGGCAGCACGGACACCCGAGGTCTCCGAAAGCAACGAGGGGGTATCCGCCCGCACTTAGACACCGAACCGACGCAGATTAGAGAAAGTATGACAAGCGTGAATACAGCATCAGATCTCGCCACAACCAGCCCCCTCCGATCCGAAGGAACCAAGGGGAAGATCCTCATCGTCGACGACGAGGCGAACGCTCGAAGCGCCCTCGCAGAGCTGCTCGACGATGCGGGGTATTCGGTGACCACTGCAGCAGATGGCCGCGCGGCGCTTTTGCAGGTGGAGCAAGAGGACCCTGACGTCGTCCTGACCGATCTCAAGATGCCCGGCATGGATGGTCTGTCACTCATCGAACGGGGGCGCCCCGTCGCGCCTCACGCGACCTTCATCGTCATGACCGCATTCGCGACGATCGACACCGCGGTTCAAGCGATCAAGCTCGGCGCCGAAAGCTACCTCACCAAACCGCTCGAGCTCGATGCCGTCATCGCAATCGTCGACCGTGCGCTCGAGCGGACGAGGCTGAGCCGCGAGGCTGCCCAGCTCCGCCAGCGCGTCGACGAGCGCTTCCAATTCGGCAACATCATTGGAGAGCACCCCTCCATGCAGCGGTTGATGAAGAACGTCGCCCAGGTGGCCGGCAGCCGCGCGACCGTGCTCATTCATGGAGAAACCGGCACGGGCAAGGAGCTGATCGCAGCCGCGATTCATCAGAACTCGAAGCGCAGAGACAGGCCTTTCATTCGGCTCAACTGCGCTTCTTTGAGTGAAACGCTACTCGAATCCGAGCTCTTCGGCCACGAGCGCGGCTCCTTCACAGGCGCGCTGACGAGGCGAGAAGGTCGCTTCAAGCAGGCGGATGGTGGCACCTTGTTCCTCGACGAGGTGAGTGAAATCCCGCCCAGCGTGCAAATCAAGCTCTTGCGCTTCCTTCAAGAGCGAGAGTTCGAACGCGTCGGCGGCAACGAAACGCTCAAGGTGGATGTCCGTGTGGTCGCAGCGACGAACCGAGACCTGAAGCAGCGCGTCGACGATGGGCGGTTTCGGGAAGACCTCTACTACCGCCTCAAGGTCGTTCAGCTCGACGTGCCACCGCTACGCGTCAGGCGCAGTGACATTCCGCTGCTGGCCCACGGATTTCTGCGAAAGTACGCTCAGGAAAACGATCGCGTCGTGAAGGGCCTCAGCGACGAGGCGCTTCAGCACTTGATGATCTATCCATGGCCCGGCAACGTTCGCGAGCTGGAAAACGCGATCGAACGCGCCGTGGTGATGTGCGAGGCCGATTTGATTCGACGGGAAGACCTCCCCACCTCGACGCATGGTGACATGCAAAACGGCTCGATCTTGGCCCTAATTCCGGGCATCACGATGTCAGAGCTCGAGCGAATCGCGATCCTCCGCACTCTGGATGCGGTCGATGGCTCCACGGCGCGCGCCGCGGAGATCCTCGGGATCAGTCAGCGAAAGATCCAGTATCGGGTCAAGGAGTGGGGCTACCAAGCGCCCCCATTCGACTAGTCCTCCATCGGAATCCAAAACCAAGCGCGGGTGCCTCCCTCGGGGACCGGGGACAAGGCGGCGTAGCCGCCGTGCAGATCCACGATGCGCTTCACGATCGCGAGGCCGAGGCCCGTGCCCGCGTCCTTGGTCGTGACGAAGGACTCGAACGCGCGCTCTGCCACTTCGGGGGAGATGCCCGGGCCGTTGTCGACGATGGCGACCTCCCATCGGCCGTTCGCGCTGCGGCTGGTAATCTGAATGCAGGGCTGCTGAATGTCTGCCACGGCTTCGACGGCATTCGTGATCAGATTGTTGACCACCTGCTTCAGGCGATCACGCTCCGCCACGAGCTCGCAGGGAGGCCCCCCGATGTCGTCGATGAACTCGATCCCCTGCGATTCGATCTCCGGGCGCCGGAGCTCCACGACCTCGACGAGCAACGAGCAGGCGTCACACCGTACGGGTTCGAGACGACGGGCGCGTGCGAGGTTCAGGAAATCATCGAGTAGGAGCGACAGCCGACGGAGCTCGTCCTGCACGAGGTTGGTGCGACGCACGATCTTCCGTCGGGTCGACTCGTCACGCACGCTTGCAGCATTGCGTCGTAGAACGTCGAGCTGGAGCTTGGCGGCGTTGAGCGGGTTTCTCACCTCGTGGGCTAGACCTGCGGTAAGCCTACCCATGACAGCCAGAGACTCCGCTTCGGCTGTCTTCTTGAGCACATAGTCCTCGCGATATGTCTCCAACATGATCGCGAGCTCGATGTCACAGATCTGGTCGATCGCCTGGTGGTCGAGGACTTGGCCCGGCCGGCCCGCCGCGAGCTCGGCGAGGCCTCGATGCAGCCCCGCGCGGATCACGTTCATCGCCGCGAGCATGTATTGCTGCTCGAGCCCGACCCTCACGTGCATACGACCGATCCGAGATCGCTTCTCGAAGTACTCCTCGCCGTAGGACCCGGCGAATAGCCCCTCGAGCCAGTCCTGGAGCGCACCCTTCAGCCGGCTCACCTGCGATTCGTCCTGAACCACGGCGCGCGTGCCGGGATCTCGGAGGATCGCGTCGTAGAACTGGTCGACGATTCCGGGATAGAAGCGGCGCATCCGCGGCCCGAGCGCCTTCAGGCGACGTGCTGACGCGTCATCGAACCCGACGTACTGGCGGAGCGCGGGGAGCAGGCTGGGGTCGGCCACCAAGGGTGGCTAGAAAATTGCGTCCCCCGTGTCAAGCAGGGACGCAATGCCTCGCGCTCAGAATGCAGAAAGCGCAGGGAGCCGCACGATGCTGACTGGGCAGGGCGCGCTCTCTACGAGACGATTCAAGTCCGCCCGGCTGATCTGGTCAGCAGCCGACATGAGCTGCACCCCGACCAAGATGAGATCGACGCGAGAGCGCTGCGCGCTCTGGAGCACGAAGTCGGGCCAGCGGCCTTCTTCGTAAAGCTCCGCCCGGCAGCGCACCCCGCGGTCCGCGCACCATTGACGCTGACGCTCGAGGAGTTGCCCTTCTTGGCGAAGCCGGGCCTCGACTTTTTCCCGCCAGCTATCTGCATTCCCGCGCTCGGACGGAGGCGGGTCGGAATGCCGACCGCCAGCCATCCCACCATACGTGGACACGAGGATCACCTCGCCTTCATTCGAGCCCGCGATGAACGCGGCGAATCCGACCAGCTTGTAGCTCGCAGAAGTCAGATCCGTGACTGCTAAGACAGTAGACGCCATGAGATCCATGAAACCCGGAACCGATGTCAGAGCAAAGGACGTGCCAGCAGCGAAAGCTCGGGAAACACGCGAGTTGAGGCTGTGCTGACGAGAAAGGATTGCGGACGAAGGCGAGTTTGCGCAGTTTTTGCGCTGGCAGCCCCTCGGTGATGCGCAGATGGACAGGCCGCAAAAATGGGTCCGCCCCGTTTGCGAACGCGTTACGCTCGCAGACATGGGCGATTCCCGTCGCCACCGTGGGCCGCACCCAGGGGACCGGCAGATGTTTTCGGCGGAGGCACTCCCCCGTCTGCAAGCCGCAGTAGCCGATCTCAGCTGGCTCCGCACACGCAACTACACCGAGGCGTCCGCCATCAAGCTCGTGGGTGATCGCTACCAGTTGCGAAGACGCCAGCGAGTCGCCGTCGGACGCTGCGCATGCGCGGAAGAGAAGCGGGAGTCACGCGCCATGCGCGCTCTGCGGCCGGGCGACATCGCCGGTGAGACCCTCGCGATCGACGGGCTGAACGTGATCACGACCATCGAGGTGGCGCTCGGTGGCGGCGTCCTTCTGATCGGGCGGGATCAGTGCATGCGTGACATGGCGAGCTTTCACGGCAGCTATCGGCTCGTCCGCGAAACGGAACGGGCGGTCGAAATTCTGATCTCGATCATCGACTCGATGAAGCCGACCGAAACGGTCGTGTATCTCGATCGCCCCGTCTCCAACTCGGGACGCCTCGCCGAGATGATCCGAAACGTCGCGACCGGGGCCGCTTCGCGTATCATCGCGCAAACCGCTGACGGGGTGGACGAGACCTTGAAGAACGCCCGGGCCGTCGTTGCAACCGCCGACAGTGCGATCTTGGATGTCTGCGAGCGCTGGCTCAATCTCGCTCGCATCGCCGTCGAACGGCACCGGAGCGAGCTCGGGCCGATCTGGCTACTCGACCTCTCCGACGGGCAGGCGGTCCCCTGAGAGCTCCCCGCGGCGAGGCGGCGACGCGGCTTCGTTGCGGCTCCCGGGCGACCTCGGGAAGGAAGAGGCAGGCGCGGCAAAGGTCCCGGCCACTCTGGAGCTGCACGTCGGTCTGTCGCATCTGCGAGCGCTAAGACTCGGCGATCTGTACCGCTTCATCCAGGGTCCCCCCCTTGGCGATCAACATTCGAAGCTGGATCAGCTTGGGTGGCTTGTTGAAAGTCACCGCACCGACGACCCTGCCCGCGCGGGAATAGAGCGCCACCAATTGTTCGGCGTTGGAGTCGCGAATCACGCTCAGCGCATCGCTCGGTCGCGGACGACCTGCTCCCTGAATCTTGATCTCGAACTGGTCTGACCAAAACATGGGCACGGACGAAAAGGGCTTTGCCTCGCCCGCTGCGGCGAGCAAGGTGGAGACCGCATGCCGAGCCTGCTCCACCGCATTCGTCCAGTGCTCGACCCGCATCCGCTCCTCGAAGAGGGGATTGAACCAATTAGCGACGTCCCCTGCAGCCACGATTCCGGGCACGCTGGTGGACAGGGTCTCGTCACAACGCACGCCATCATCGAGCTCGACGCCTGAGCCCTCGAGCCAGGCCACGGACGGGGTCATGCCAATTCCCACGACGACGAGCCCGCAATCGAGTGTCGTACCGTCGTCGAGCGTCAATCCGGTCACGCGCTCGGTACCTTCGAAGCGCTCCACGCGGCGGCCGCACAGGACGCGAACACCCCTCCGCTCGTGGGCTTGCTGCAGGATGCCACCGATCTCCGGACCGAGTGTGCGCGCGAGCGGGGTCTCCAATGCCTCGATCATCGTCACGTCGAGGCCGAGTTGGCACGCTGACGCGGCTACCTCCGCACCGATGAAGCCGGCTCCAACGACGACCACTCGAGGCTTGGTTTCGAGCGCCGCTCGAATCGCCAGCGAGTCGTCGAGGGTGCGCAGTGTGAAGACCCCGTCGAGCGCGGGTTGATTAGGGAGGGCACGCGCGCGTCCCCCAGTCGCGATCAACAGTCCATCATAGGAGACGCTGTCGCCGTCTTCGAGGCAGACTTCTCTTGCGTCGGTGCGAAGCTCGACGGCGCTTCGACCCAAGATGAGCTCGACCTGCAGGTCGTCGTAGCTCTTGCGGCGGAGCGCGATTCGATCCTGCGTCCACTCACCGCGCAAGACCTCCTTCGACAACGGCGGCCGGTCGTAGGGCAAGTGTCGCTCGTCCCCGACCAGAACTAGCTCACCATCGAACCCAGCGCGCCGGAAGAGCTCGACGGCCCGCAACCCTGCGAGGGATGCGCCCACCACGGCGATCTTGCCGAGTTGGCTCATCGATCGTAGTGGTCGGTCTTCTTGTGGCTCAGGGCAAGAGCCTGCGTGAACAGCGTTCTCAAATCCTTGGCCGTGCCGCGGGCCACTTGAAGGAGGCCTGAGACGAGCTCCGCGCGATCCTGAGGAACAGACTCGAGATAGGAGGCGACGCGAGAAGGCGGGGGTGGAGGCGCCGGCTGCGGCGGAGGGACCACCGGTGAGACTGCCCTGGGCGCCGCGTAGGCCGACTCGGTCGACTCGGGCTTCGCGGGGACGGGGCTCGGCCGTCGCTTCTCCGCAGGCGCCTTGTTTGCACGCGCTTTCGCGGTCGCGTTGGTCGTACGCTTTGTTGCGGGCGCCTTTCTCGCGCGCTTCTTCTTCGGCCCCTGGCCAGCGCGCTCTTTCGCCGGAGCCTTGCTTGCCCGCTTCTTGGCGGGCGCTTTTTTGGCGCGCTTTTTTGCTGCTTGCTTCGTCGCCATGGCGTCTCCCGAAGCAGGCACCTTATCCGAATCGTTGCAGCTGGCAACCTCGACGATGCTGCGATCCCGAGAATCGAGACTGCTGTATCCGACACGAAGCAACGACGACATGCGTCGCGATCCCGACCGCGACGCCGGGGGGTGCCTACCGAGCTCTCGTCTGCGTCTTGCCAGATCTCGAGTCGGCTCCGATCGAGGGGTGCGTGTTCGGTTGGGGGAGCCCCACGAGCCGCGGTCCGCGGCAGGGCGCGCCGTGTCTAACCAGGCCAAGACACGGTTTCAACGTGAATAGAACATTGCACCGAATTTGCTCACTTTGGTTTTCCGGCAGAAAGGGATCCCCTATAGTGAAGGCTGATGCCACGAGCCCGTGATTCGATCATGCCGTTCGTTCGAAACGGGGTGGATAAGGCAGCGAACCGAGTTTCGCGTCTCGGATATGGGTTTCTGCCGTGGGTCATCCAGAGTTGGCGTGACGTGCACGTCGAACACAACGTCCCCTACCGACAGCCGCGCCGGCGATCCCACCTCCTCGACGTCTACCGGCGGAAAGACGCCGTAGGGCCGCTGCCGAGCGTCCTGTACATCCACGGAGGCGCGTTCTCGATGATGTCCAAGGATACCCATCGGATCATGGCCTACGTGTTGGCCGCGCAGGGGTATCAGGTCTTCAACATCAACTACCGGCTCGGTCCGGTGCACAGCTACCCCCGCCCGCTGAAGGACGCGATGGCCGCGTTCGAGTGGGTACTCGACAACGGGACCAAGTACGGGGCCGATACGAAGCGTTTGGCGGTCATCGGTGAATCCGCGGGCGCCAATCTCACGGCCGCGCTCGCGTACTGTGTGACTCACCCTCGGCCCGAGCCGTTCGCACGGCGCGTCTTCGAGCGCAATGCCAATCTCGCCTGTGTCGCGCCACTCTATGGCTTGCTCGACCTCCATGACGTCGAGCGCTTTTGGCGTGACCCCAAGAAGAACCGACGCATGCCCGGCTGGATCAAGGGGGAGATTCGAGGGACGGCGTACTCGTATCTCGGTCGGCGTGTGAAGCGCGCGCTTCAGTTTCCACTCGCGAGTCCGCTCCGCCTGTTCGAGCGACCCGCCGTCGAAGGGAGTCGACCGTTGCCTCCGTTCTTCACGACCGTGGGTACGGCTGACCCTCTGTTGTCCGACACGATTCGGCTGAGCGACGCACTACACCGGCGCTCCACCCCGTGCGATCTACACGTGTTCCGCGGCGAGATCCACGCGTTCAACGTCATGCTCTGGCGCGCGGCCGCACGGGAGCAGTGGGGCGCCCTGTTCGACTTCCTCGAGACGCACATGCACGGCACGAGCCTCGACGCACCCGCGGCGGCCCCGCACTACGTATCGCTTGCAGAAGCGTTCGCGGAATAGCCGCGCGTCTCGACCAAGTCGGCGTAGGGAAGCGGCTCGATCGCCCTGCCCCGGCGGTTTGCCCAGGCGCGGGTGAACACCGCACCCATCAGGAAGATCTGCGTCGTGTAGTAGATCCAGAGCAACAGCACGATCAGCGACCCGGCGACGCCATAAACCGAGGCAGGGCTCACTTGGCCGAGGTAGAGACCGATGAGGAACGAGCCGCCGAGTACGAAGAGGCAGGTGACGGCCGCTCCTACCCAGACGTCTCGCCACGCGATCAAGGCGTCGGGCAACCAGCGATAAACCATCGCAATCAAGGGAGCCAATACCGCAAAGGCGCTTCCGAACTCCGCCAGCGTGAGCATGTACGTGTTGTCGCCGAAAACGTGCGCCGCGGCGCTCGCGGCCGAATGGAGCAAAACGAGCGCGATCAGCGAGCTGCCAAACACCAAGACCATCGCGAAGGCGAGCAGCCTACGCTCGAACAACTGGAGCCTCTCCGGACGGCTGGCGTGAACCAGGAGTCTCGGTCGGATACCCCACATGTGATTGAGCGCACGCCGAAGCATCGAAAACAGACGCGCGGCGATGTAGAGCATGAACAGAGCCCCGAAGATCGGTGCGGCATAACTCGTGGCTTCCTCGCCGAGAGTCACGATCGCATTGACGAGAAAGGTCGCCATTTCCGAGCCTAGGAACGATTCAATCTGACCGACGAGCTCGTCGCGCGCCGCAGTTTCGGGCATCACCAGAGACGCGATCAACAAGGCGACCACACCCAAGGGTGCGATCGCCAAGGACGCGTAGAAGGCGATTGCCCCGGAGAGCAATCGACCATCGTGCGACACGAAGTAGCGCCAAGCCTCGATCAGAAGCGAGACCATGGGGCGTCAGTAGCGGTAGTAGCTCGGCTTGAACGGGCCCGCGGCAGGAACACCGAGGTACTCGGCCTGAGCATCGGTGAGCTTCGTGAGCTTGGCGCCGAGCTGGCCGAGATGAAGCGCCGCCACCTTTTCGTCGAGCTCCTTCGAGAGCACGTAGACCTTGCCGTCGTCGTAGCGGTCTCGCTCGGTCCAGAGCGAGAGCTGCGCGAGCACCTGATTGCTGAACGAATTGCTCATGACGAAGCTCGGGTGGCCGGTCGCGCAACCGAGGTTCACCAGCCGGCCGCGAGCAAGCACGATGATGCGCTTACCGTCCGGGAAGATGAAGTGATCGACCTGCGGCTTGATCGGCTCCTCGGCGATGTTGTTGGAAGAGTCTGTGAGCCAGGCCATCTGGATCTCGGAATCGAAGTGACCGATGTTGCAAAGGATCGCCTCGTTCTTCATCACCTTCATGTGCTCGCCAGTCACGACGTCGCAGCAGCCGGTCGCGGTGACGAATAGATCTGCGATCGGCGCGGCTTCCTCCATGGTGACGACCTGGTAACCTTCCATCGAGGCTTGAAGAGCGCAGATGGGGTCGATTTCGGTCACGAGAACGCGCGCACCCGCGCGGGCCAACGCCTGCACGCAACCCTTGCCCACGTCCCCGTAGCCCGCGACCACGGCAACCTTGCCCGCGATCATGACGTCCGTGGCGCGCTTGATGCCATCGACCAGAGATTCGCGGCAGCCGTAGAGGTTATCGAACTTCGACTTGGTCACCGAATCGTTGACGTTGATGGCAGGGCACTTGAGAGAGCCGTCGTTCTGCAT
>Ga0209536_100001242_pt1 | contig 42302 bp, 41 predicted proteins | sample DeeMarSeWOR28_12_FD_187461 | JGI IMG/M metagenome (GOLD analysis project Ga0209536, IMG submission 187461) | Marine sediment microbial communities from White Oak River estuary, North Carolina - WOR-2-8_12 (SPAdes) (version 2) | ecosystem: Environmental > Aquatic > Marine > Intertidal zone >...
GTTCGGCGCGCTGGGAGGTGTATGGGTTCTCCGTGGCAAGAAACGCAGCCGCCGAAGCCGGCACGCCAGGATACCTCCCGGGACGGATGAGTCGTCGTAGTCGATAGTACGATACTGCGAGAGCGGTCGCTGCCACCAGCGGAATGCGGACGAGCTTCACGCGCTTTCCCATAGTCTCGGCCACCGAAGCGAAGAACTCGCGTTGAGTCATTGCCCCATCATTTGTGATGTTGAATGGGCCCTCCACCTCTGGGTGCTCCAAAGCCGCTATGATTGCCGCGGCGACGTTGCCAGCATACACCGCAGCCAGCACGTTGTTGCCGTGACCTATGACAGGTGATATCCCGAATCTGAGAGCTCTGATGACATGCGGCAGAAACACCCGGTCGCGCTCACCGTAGATAACGCAGGGTCTTAGTGCCAGGGCAGAGACTCCAGTCGCGCGCGTCTCGCTCCACAGTGCCAGTTCGGCCTCGCGTTTTGAACGTGCGTAGTAGTCAGTGCTCGCCAGCGGTGCCCAGGGAGCGTCCTCGTCCACAACGCCTCTGTCGATCGCCGATCGCCGACCGTATACGGATACGGATGAAAGATGCACCAACCTGGCACCCGAACGGGCTGCTGCTTGGGCGGCGTACCTCGTGCCGGTGACATTCACAGCCTGGTAGGTCTCCCACGATCGTTGCTGGGTCACCAAGGCGGCAGTGTGCACGATTGCGTCGGCCGCTCCAGCTGCAATCCAACACGATTCACTCTCTATGCGGCCTCGTATTGGCATAGCTCCCAGGGACTGCATCAGATCGGCGCCGGCAGCATCGCGCACCATGGCTCGCACGGTGTGTCCGGCAGCCCGCAAATGCTGGATTGCGTGGCTGCCTACTAGGCCGGTGCCGCCAGTGAGAAAGACGTCCATCAGAGATTTGCTGCGGCCTTCAGAATGCTAGGAGCACGGCACGCGCACCGAGTACGGCGCAGAGTACGACCACCGCGCCGCCTGCGACGTTTCCTCGCCAGCCGTTGACGTAGCCTCCGAGTCTGCGCCTGTCGTTCATCGCAATCAAGAGGACGACTGCGACGATAGGTAGAACCAATCCATTCACGATCTGCGCGACGAAAATGAGTGGCACCGGCCGCATTCCGGCAAGTGCCGTCCCGGCACCTACGAAAAGACAGCCGAGCCACACTGCGCGAGCTCCGACTTGCCGTACGTCGCGACCTCGGCCCAGCGTGTCAAGGAAGGTGTAGGCTCCTGCCAGAGGGGCGGTGATCGCAGATGATATTCCTGCGGCCGCGTAGCCGATGGCAAATGCTTGGCGCGCCCACGGCCCCAGGAGAGGTTCGAGTTGGGTTGCCATTTCGCCAGCAGAACGCACCTCCGTTCCGTTGAGGGCAGCTGACGCAGTGACCACCACGGCAGCTGACACGATGCCACCCAAGCCGATTGCCAGGAATAAGTCCCAACGCGCTGCGGGCAAATCGCGCACGTCTGACCATCGTTCGTTCACCGCAGCCGCGTGGAGGAAGAGGTTGTACGGAACGATAGTCGTACCGATGAGTGCGAGAGCGGTGAACTCGGAATTGCTCAGGAATAACCGGGTGGACTCAGGACTGCTGGGAAGCTTTGGAATGAACATCCCTTGTAGCAGTTCACCAATGTGTGGTGCAACCAAAACCGCCGTGGTCAGGAATACCACTCCCATGACCGCAACGCACGCTGCAAGGACGCGCTCAACAAGACGGTATTGTCCCGTCCAGAGCAGTATCCCGGCCAGAACCGTCCCTACGCCTACCCAGACACGCAGGGGGATGCCCGTGGCGGATTCTGTTCCCAGTGCAGCACCGGTGAGGTTGCCTGCCTGGTATGCGGCGGCCCCTCCGATCACCGCTACGGATGCCAATGCCGCCAGCAACATACCAAGCCAAGGAGGCCCACCTACCCCGCGGAGTGCCTGCCCCAATCCCGATCCGGTGGCGAGTCCCAAACGGGCGCTCATTTCTTGGAGCACGATTGTGGCCACCGCCGCAAACAGCAAAGCCCAGAGCAGTGTGACTCCAAACCGGGCACCTGCAAGCGTGGCGGTGGTGACGGTCCCTGGCCCGATGAACGCCGCAGCCACGATCAAACCTGGTCCGACGCCGCGCCAGCGCGTCATCGTTCAAACTGGAACGGGAGTTCTGCGGTTGTCGCTATCAGACCACCGGCCAAAACGCTGGTTCCCACGTCCACTTCTCGCCGAATCATCGCGATCCCCACGTGCAAGTTGCTGTGATCGAGGGAGGCGAGACTGGAGATCCTGCCGACATTGGTTCCGTCCAGAGAGACCTCTCGCGCGTTCGGGTTGGGTGGAGCATCCCAGAGCAGTCCAACAAGTCGCCTGTTTGCGTGTCCGCGGAAGTGAAGTCTCGCCACGGTTTCCTGACCGACGTAGCATCCCTTCGAATAGGACAAGCCGCCGATTTCGTCGTAGCGTACCTCTTGGGGTAGGGTCTTGGCATCGATTTCTGCACCCAGACGGGGCCATCCACGCAGTATGCGGGCTAGCTCCAGAGCTGGCTGAGCGCTTACCTCCGCTCCTGCCGTGGCCAGGGCCTTCAGTAAGCGTGGCTCGTCACGTTGCGGGCACTCGATCTGCACTGTGAAGGGTCCGTCGTAGGAAGGCCGGCCAATCACGAGACTGTCGCGCTCCACTATCTGGCCGGGCCCTGGCTCAGGCAAATTTGCTCGAGCGACGACGTCAGGGCTCCCAGGGCCAACGAGACGGAGCACGTGGCGTAGGCCAGAGGCATCTTCGAATCGAGCTAGCCGTGGGGGTAAGGAACGTTCCAGTGCTGCGGTGAGCGGGTGGAGCCCGGCGCCTGGAACGAACAGAGTCAGGTCGGATCCCCGCCGAGCAACCCACATGTCACTGACGATCATCCCCTTCTGAGTGAGTAGCGCGGCATAGGTGAAGGCCTTGTCGCCGGGTCTCTCTAGGTCATTAGTGAGCAGTCCCTGCATGCAGTCCACTGCGCCTGGGCCAGTCACCTCAATAACGGCGATATCGCTCGCTGGGGCGACGAGGGATCCAAAACGGACGGCATGTGCCAGGAACGGCTCTAGGTCCTGTGAGCCGACGACGCACACGCTTGGAAGGGCGACGTGCGAGACGTTGTTACTGTCAGAGGTCATACACCCCAGCTTCCTGGTATGACCAATCGAGTATTTCCACGGGATGTACTACGCGAAGCTCCGAGCCGCTGGCGGCCAGACCTGCTCCGATCTGCATGATGCAGCCTGGATTTCCGGAGGCGACCAGATCCGGCTCGACTTCTCTGAGGGTTGCGATCTTTTGATCCAGAACGGCGCGTGACAGCACGGTTTCGGTCAGCGAGTAGCTGCCGGCGCTGCCACAGCAAAGCTCAGCGGCTCGGGGCTGAACACATTCTAGGCCGGGTACTGAATTCAGGATCCGGAGGGGTGCCTCCTGGATGCCCTGTGCGTGCAAGAGGTGGCAGGGGGGATCATATGCTACGCGAAGCCGTATCTTCGCTCCCTCTCGGGGTCCTGCCTCAGCCAGAAGTTCGCTGACGTCCCGTATCCGCCCGGACAGTGCCACTGCCTCTGACTCCAGGGGATCCCCGGCAAGGAGTCTACCGTAGTCCTTGAGCATGGCCCCGCAGCCGGCACTGTCGACCACGACGAACGCATCCGGATAGGTTGCGAACGCTGCAACATTCGTCCGCGCCAGCTCCAGTGCTTTGGCGTGCTGTCCGGTATGCGCGTGCAGTGCGCCACAGCAAACTTGGCTTGGTACGGCCGCAAGATCGATTCCATTTGCGGTGAGAGTTCGCTGCGTGGCCCTGTGTACGTGTGCGAACAGGCCCTCCATTATGCAACCCGTGAACAGGATGCTGGGTCTGGTATCGGGCGACCCGTGCCTTGCCGGTCCATCGTGTCCCATCTTCCAGCGGGAAGGTGCTGGCTCACCAGCTCCCCTACGGTTGGGCCATGCGGCTGTCGCGCCCAACATGCCCATAGCGAATCCGAGTCGTGAACCACCGGCAAGTGCTCGCGCAGCAGGTCTAGCGGCACGGGCCAGCGCCAGAAGCGGTCGGCGCAGCCGAGCCTCAGCAAGGACCGCGTTCACAAAACGTGCGGTCAACGGGATGGGCCGTGTGTGGGCGAGTAATGTCCGAGTGTGTTCCAATGCGGGCCCGTACTCAACGCCTGACGGGCAGACGGTTTCGCATGCCCGGCAGCCGAGGCATCTATCAATGTGGTGGGCTAGGCTCTCCTCGGTTGGCGGAAGACGGCCTTCCAGTAGGGCCTTGATGAGAACTATCCGACCCCGCGGACTGTCGCACTCATCACCGGTCGCCAAGTAGGTTGGACAACTCTGCAGGCAGAAGCCGCAGTGGACGCACGGGTTGAGACCCACAATTCCGTAGTCGCTCACGATTCGTCGCTCAAGGGGACTGCCAGAATCCCACGGTCATCGAATGATCGACGCAGTGAGGTGATGATGCCGCCGATGTTTTCACGGTAAGCCCCGAAATGACCGATGGTAGAACGTACGTGCCAGGGAGCTCGCTCGATTGTAATCGGCATCTCGAGTTGGGCACAGACTCCACGCAGAAGTCTCAGCCGGTTAGGTTGTGCCTCACCCGACCATCGCACGACACCTGCCGCAACACTCACCATGATCCAGTCATCGCACTCTTCGTCGACATAGTGTGCCAGGGTGTCGAGAGCTGTCTCGAGAGCAGTCGGAAGTGCGCCAAGCCTCAGCGTAGTCTCCCCCGCGGTTGCCTGAGTCAGCAGAGTCCTCCATAGCTGGGCGGCTGCGCTGGTGTCCAGCTCTTTCAGGGTGATGGGAGCGACGGCGTCAGCAATGGTCAAACGGTCCGCGTTGACAGCGGCGTCAGATCCCAACAGTCGCAATACCACAGCCCACCGTGACTGGCCGGTCGCCAGCGGTGACACTACTTCTAGTGCTGCTGGTGTAGTGCCAGCTTCGAGAATACTCCTGGCTGCCCTGAGTAACTCATCCCGTTCCCCGTATGCCAGCATGGTAGTGTCAACGCGGGGGACGGCGCGGAGGCGGAGGTTCACGGAAGTGATGACACCAAACGCGCCGAAACTGCCCACGGCCAACTTCGTGATGTCATAACCTGCGACGTTCTTAACGACCTTGCCGCCCACCCGTATGATCTCTCCGTTACCAGTAGCCAGTGTGAGTCCCAGCAGCTGGTCCCGGAGAGTTCCAAAGCCCGTCCTGAGTGGACCTGAGGTGGCGGTGGCGACTATTGATCCGACGGATCGACCACTTCCTGGAGGGTCAGTTACGACCCATGCTCCCTGGTCCAGCAGTGTCGCGCGTAGATTCGCCCAGGTGGTCCCTGCCCGCACTGTAGCAACCAAATCTGCGGGATTGAGGTCGGTCACGCCTGCGAGATGGCGGGTCGTCAGAGCGAGGTCTGCCGGGGCGTCTGTCGGCATCCACGTGCCTGAACCTTCGATCCGCACGCGCCAGCCTTCGCTGGAGGCGACACTCAGCACGAGGGAGCACTCTTCGTCCGTATGGGGGGCCACTCTCGGAATGCCTGTGGCGTCGGCGCCAAGCAATCCTCTGTCTCCGACCAAGACACGAAGTTGCTTGTCAATCATCGTTCAGCGCAGGATTTCGGTGCGGATGACGCGGTCGGTGGTGTTCCAGATCCATGGTCGAGTCGCGCCTGGGATTGCTGTGATCCGTCCGCCGCTCTCTACAGCTATGGGCTGGCAAGACCTTGCCGGGATTGGCCCGTTCATCAGGATCGAATGCGCGTCGGATGCGGCGCATTAAACCCAACGTGTCCGGATCGAAGATAAGCGGCATGAGGTGACGCTTGTCCAATCCGACCCCGTGTTCTCCGGTTATCGTGCCTCCTCCCTCAACGCACAGGTGCATGATGGCGTTAGAAGCGCGTTCTACTCGCCCACGAATGACCGGATCCTTTCCGTTGAAGGCGATGTTAGGATGGAGGTTCCCGTCACCGGCATGAAATACGTTGCAGACCGAGAGGCCGTGTTCGATTCCGATCCGGCTTATCTGCTCGAGAATGTCAGGAAGCAGAGTGCGTGGTACGACCGCATCCTGCACAGAGAGGTCGGAATCGATTCGGCCCATCGCTCCAAAGGCTTTCTTGCGTCCCTGCCAAAGGCGCGCCCGCTGCTTCGGGTCACTCGCCTTGGTGACAGTCCGTGCCCCTGAGCTCTGCAGGATCGATTCTACCTGCCGTGTCTCTTCCGCCACCGCTGCTTCGGTCATGCCGTCCACCTCCACTATCAAGACAGCGGAGGCATCGGTCGGATAGCCTGCTCGGTAGATGGATGCCTCGACGGCGGTCACGCATTTCTGATCCATCATCTCGAGGGCCGCCGGCACTATGCCGGACGAGATCATCGCAGTTACGGCTTCGCCGGCAGTTCTGAGTGATGAGAAGTCGGCGAGCAGGGTGCGCACCGCACGAGGCAAAGGAGTGAGCTTGACCGTTATTTTGGTAGCGATCCCGAACATTCCTTCGCTACCGACAAAGAGTCCAACTAGATCCGGTCCCCACGGCTCTCCGCCCGGTGACCCCAATGTGGCCAACTCCCCATTCGGTAAGGCGACCTCCAGCTGGAGAATGTGGTTGCCAGTCACGCCGTACTTGAGGCAGTGAGGCCCCCCGGCGTTCTCAGCGACATTCCCACCAAGCGTACAGACCGACTGGCTCGAGGGATCTGGAGCGTAGTGTAATCCGAACCGTTCAGTGGCGGCCGACAGTTGAGCGTTGATCACCCCGGGTTCCACAACCGCCCTTCGGTTCGCCGGATCGACTTCGAGAATGTGGGTGAGCCGGGTCAAAGCCACCAAGACGGCATCTTCGGTAGCAAGAGCTCCACCCGAAAGACCCGTGCCTGCTCCTCTCGCCACGAACGGGACCGCGTGTTGCTCCAGGACCCGTAACACCCCCACGATCTGGGCTGCATTTCCAGGAATGACCACGGCCCCGGGGCAGGAGTGGTGTGTTGGCAGGCCATCGCTGGCATAGGTTTCCAATGCGGCACCGCTGCTACGAACCCACTGGTCACCGACCAAAGAGCGTAGCGCGTCGATTGCAGCGGGAGGAATCGTCATCTCAGGCTATGGGTCAACCACTCGGTGTAGCTGCATGGGTTTCCTATCACCATGGTTTCTCCTTGGGAGCCACGGGTGACCGTGTAACAAAACAATCGGTGGGGGTGACTGCGCATACGAATAATAAGGCTGTGGGGTGTTCAAGGGGTGTCCAGATGCGAAATAAGAGAGGGGACCCTGGCAAGCACCAGGAATCCCCTCGGATTAAGCTGCCACCTTGCCGCGAGCTGGTCCGCTATGCGGCCCTCCAAAACCCCATCAGCGCGGCACCGTCTGGGCTTTCCCGAAGCTTTTCGAACGCCCGTTCGCGAATCTGCCTAATCCGCTCGCGGGTGACCCCCATCAGAGCTCCGATCTTCTCAAGCGTCATCCCCTCAGATCCTTCCTCCAAACCGTAGTACAAGTACAGGATTTTCCGCTCCCTCGGAGTAAGGTATTTCTCGAAGACTCGATCTATGAACTCCCGCATGAGGTTCCCATCGGTGTGATCCTCTATCTCGCTGCCTTCCTGGCCAGCAAACCGTTCACCGAGTGTTGCGGCATCCTTGTCGGTCCGGTCAATTGGTGCATCGAGCGAGACCTCCGCGGCTGTCATCCGTCGTGCGTTCCGGACGTTGGTCACTGTCTCGTCCAACGCTCGTGCTATCTCCTTGTCGGTCGGCTCACGCCCCAGTTCCTGGGAGAGAAACGTCTCAGTGCGAGACATCCGGATGAGTTGGCTATTCTGGTTCAGCGGAATGCGCACGCTACGAGTCTGTTCTGCCAGAGCCTTGAGCACTGCCTGCCGCACCCACCATACCGCGTACGATATGAACTTCACACCCTGATCGGGATCGAACTTCTTCACCGCCTTGAGAAGTCCCTCGTTCCCGATCGCAACCAATTCGGCCAGATCCAGCCCGTGTCCCTGATACTTCTTCACGTAGGAAATCACAAACCGCAGATTGGCTGTCACCAGCTGCTCGGCTGCTCGCTGGTCTCCGCTCCGAGCTCTTCGGGCCAGACGCCGCTCCTCGTGCGGGTCCTTGATCAAGGGGAGTTTCTGGATGTCCTGCAAGTACTGATCGAAGGCAGTGGAGGAACCAGTGTAGAAAAAGGCTCTTGCCTTGTTCGCTGAGAGCTGGGTCATACGCGCTCCTAAATATGCAGAATCGGACCACGCGGGCAGGGGCGGGTGGCTTGAGGGAACCCGCCAAAATGGCCGACTAATGCGGGCCGAATATAGGAAACGCCAGATAGCCAGTCAAGCGAAAACAACTTTTCCACATCACAAATTGTTGTTGCACAGTTCATTCCAAAATTTGTCAACTAATACACATCGGCTGTGGACAAACCGCGCTGTGGATAACACCGTAATATGTTGCCGCATTTAATCTTAGCACATATGCAACGTGTTGGTAAAATGGGCAACTCATTGCCTGTCAACCGGTTACATCAGGTGGGCGAGAACCCTTAGAAGTGCGGAGTCTGGCGCGGTGTGAGTCCAGGTCCCCTCAGGTCCAGGTGCTATTTGGCCTATGTTCTTGAGGAGTGCAAACCTGACAGATCCACCTCGACTCTTCTTGTCATGTGCCATGGCCGCCAGCATCCTCTCAGGATCCACCGAGCTGGGCAGTCTGGTGGGCAAGTTGAGTGTCTCTAGGGCGGCGTTGAGTCTCTCCGAGGTGGAAGGATCCGTCATTCCCAGTTCAGTCCCCAGGTCTGCTGCTGCGAGCATACCCAGTCCAACGGCCTCCCCGTGTAGCATCTCGAAACCTGACAGGGATTCTAGAACATGGGCAATTGTGTGTCCGAAGTTCAGAATTGCGCGTCTGCCCAGCTCCCTTTCGTCGTCGCTGACGACCTGGCCCTTGAGCTCCACACTGCGCCTGACAAGGTGGAACAGAGCCTCACTGTCTCGTGCCAAGACGCCCCGGTGGTTGGCGACCACCCAGTCGAAGTACGCCGCATCGCATATCGCTCCGTGCTTCAGCGCTTCCGCGGCACCGGCTGAGATGTGTCGGGTGGGAAGGGTGTCTATGGTTGTGATGTCGACGACGACGACTCGCGGTTGATGAAAGACTCCAACGAGGTTCTTGCCGTGGGCTGTGTCGATTCCGGTCTTGCCCCCGATCGAGCTGTCGACCATAGCTAGAATTGAAGTCGGCACCTGCACGTATGGAACGCCACGTAGGTAGGTCCCTGCAACGAATCCCGCTAGGTCTCCCGTGACCCCACCGCCCAATGCGACGACTGCCGTGTCGCGCCCGAGCTGGTGAGCGAGCATCTCGTCGGTAAGAGTCGCCCACGTTTCCCGGGTCTTGCTTGGTTCACCCGGCCGGAACTGGAATAGAAGGCAGCGTGGTGCGCCCCCCAACTCCTGGACCAGTTGCTTGCCGTATAAGGCTGCAACATTGCTATCGGTGATCACAGCGTACCGATCGGCTTGAACGCGGGTCTCGAGCAGAGGCCCCATCTTCGCCAGGAGCCCTTCTCCCAGCAGGATATCGTAGGCTGCACCGGATAGGTGGACGGGTATTGTCGCGGTCTCTATACCTGCACCTCGCCCCGGATGACGGTCACGGCCTGTCCGCCAACCCGCACTTCATGGATCTCGGCTAGCTCCCCAACCGAGATCTCCACGTCTATCCTGCTGGGTCGTCCGATCTCGATTCCTTGCTCGACGACGACTGTGGCCACTCCGTTGCGGGCTTGCACGACACCACGCTGGACGAGGTAGGATCCCAGTGCCCCTGCTGCGCTTCCGGTGGCGGGGTCCTCGGGGACGCCAAGCCCGGGGGCGAACATGCGGCAATGAACGGTGGTGGATGGGTCAGTGGTCTCCAAGGTGTAGCACATGGCGCAGTCAGTTCCGACTTGCCGCAGCAGGTTTGAGAGCCGGGCACCACCGCCTCCGCTGGGCAGTTCCTGTAGCTCCCCTAGCGACCGGATTGGGACCATGAGCTGCGGCAGCGCAGTCGACACGACCTGCGGGGCAGGATCCCGAAGCACGGTAGTCTCAGTTCCGCCCAGGGCCTCGCCCAACTGAGCCGGGTCAGGGAAGACGGGCCCAAACGCGGGAAGTGCCTGCACCATGACGACCCGCGAGGGCGCACCATCTTGGACGTGAATGTCGACCGGCAAGATGCCTGCACCGGTTCCTTGGGTGACTCTCCTCGTTCCCTCCCTAGGCAGTTCCACTTTGCCCAGCTCGGCGAGTATCCACCAGGTTCCGATGGTGGGGTGACCGGCCAACGGGATCTCTGCAGCCGGCGTGAAAAACCGCACCAGTTTGGTGGCCTGGTCAGACGGGAACACAAAGGTAGTCTCAGACAGGTTCATCTCCCTAGCCAGAGCCTGCATCGTTTCGTCCCTCAGGCCTAGGGCGTCTGGAAACACAGCCAATGGGTTGCCGGTCAATGGCTGGTTCGTGAACACGTCAGCTTGATAGAATTTGTAGCTGTTCATGTCACCATGCTGTGTCTGTGACGTTGGCGCGTTGGTTGGCAAGCCTCGCCAGCACGAAGAGCAGATCGGAAAGCCGATTCAGATACACCAGAACGAGGTTCGGTACATCCTGGTGCTCACGGAGGGCAACCACACTCCGCTCAGCACGCCGGCACACTGTGCGAGCCTGGTGGAGCAGCGCGCTCTTGGACGTGCCACCTGGGAGCACGAAGGCCCGAAGTGGCGGAAGTTGCGCGGTTGCACCGTCGATGGCCGACTCAAGTTCAGCCACGTTACGCTGGTCCAGGGAAGCCTTCTCACTCCCTTGCTTGACTTCCTCCCGTGCCGGAGTTGCGAGGGCCGATCCGATAGCGAGCAGGTCGCGCTGGATTGCGGTCAGCAACTTGCTCTCGAACTCTGCAGGCTGCTGGGCCGCTGCTACTCCAATTGCAGCATTCAGTTCGTCCACATTACCGTAGGCCGCGACACGAGGGTCATTCTTGGGGACCCTCTTCCCTCCGAGAAGCGACGTTTCGCCGCCGTCACCAGTCCTAGTATAGATCTTCACTATGGACTCCAAGCTAGGTGGTAGTTGAGTCGGGCGGAAGGTATCGCTGGCCGTCCCGCCATTCATCCGATTCGCTTGGGGCACCGACACTCATTCGCCCTATTGCACACGCAGCTTTGGCCTTACCACCCCTCCACCGCCGCCCTACCTTTCGGCGCACCGCCAATTTGATATCATGCATCGAGAACAGCGAGGAGGCGACAGCGTGAAACGCCCGGGTACGGCTGCGACACCCTTGCGAGTTGCGATCGTGGGCTCCGGCCCCGCCGGCTTCTATGTGGCAGAGCATCTGCTAAGGCGGGACGGTCTAGTCGCGGAGATCGACATGTACGAGCGACTTCCAACCCCGTTCGGCCTGGTCAGATTTGGCGTGGCTCCAGATCATCAGAAGATCAAGAACGTTTGCCGGACCTTCGAGAGGGTAGCGGGCAAGAGTGGCTTCAGGTTTCTTGGCAACGTCGAGATCGGGCGGGACATGAGCCTGACGGACCTCAGGCAGCACTACCACCAGATCTGCTTTGCGACTGGAGCGCTGAGCGACCGCCGCATGAACGTTCCAGGGGAAGATCTCGCTCGGAGTCATCCAGCCACTGAGTTCGTAGCTTGGTATAACGGCCATCCGGACTATCGTGACCTTGAGTTTGATCTCTCGGTGGAGAAGGTTGCTGTGGTGGGTGTTGGCAATGTCGCGATTGACGTTGCTCGCATTCTATGTCGTACGCACGACGAGTTGGTGAACACTGACATCGCCGACTACGCTCTCGACGCGCTGCGACAGAGCCGTGTCAAGGAGATCCTCATACTAGGTCGACGGGGCCCTGCTCAGGCGGCGTTCACGAACGCCGAAGTGAAGGAATTGGGTGAACTGGCTGGAGCGGATGTGACTGTGCCTCTTGAGGACATGGAGTTGGATCCCCTGAGCCAGGCTGAGGTCGATGCTAGCGATGACGCAGCGCTGAAGAGGAAGGTCGAGATTCTGCGGCGGTACGCCGGGCACGCTGGTACCGGAAAACCCCGCCTGTTGACACTCCGTTTTCTGGTATCTCCAGTGGAGTTGGTCGGAGATGCAGGCGGCCGTGTGGCAGGCATGAGGCTGGTGAGGAACTCACTGTACCGGAGTGAAGACGGTACCCTGCGTCCCAAGCCCACAAATCAGATGGAGGAGATGCCGGTGGGCTTGGTGTTCCGTTCGGTAGGATATCGGGGTGAAGCGATTCCCGACCTGCCTTTTGACGACAGACGGGGTGTGGTTCCAAACCTGAAGGGGCGTGTCATTGAGCCCGACACCGAGGTGACAGTAGTGGGCATCTATGTGTCCGGCTGGATAAAGCGGGGTCCGTACGGAGTGATCGGGACCAACAAGCCGGATGCGGCGGAGACTGTTGCGGCAATGCTCGAGGATCTCTCGGCGGGAGAGTTACTCGACCCTGAGTTTCCGGAGTCGACCACTGTGGAGACTCTGGTTGGGGAACGACAGCCAGAGTGGGTTTCATACGAGGATTGGCAGCGGCTGGATCAACGGGAAGTGCAGCGGGGAGGGAAAGTTGGCAGGCCTCGGGTCAAGTTCACCAACATCCATGAAATGCTGAAGTCCTTGGGACGGGGATAGCACTGCGCGCCGTGATGAGGAGCTTGCCACTCTTACTCCTGATGGTGGTAATCCCAGTAGGTGTTTCCGGGCAGGCTGGAACTGCTCGAGACTTGGTTGTGCGCAGCCTGTCTTTCAGCGGCAATCATGCTATTGATGATCTCACCTTGCGGGCATCCATAGCAACCACTCAGTCCTCGGCGTTTGCCCGCTGGCCTCTCGTTCGCTGGATCGGCCTGGGTGAGAAGCGGTACTTCGACGAAACGGCTTTTCGGGTGGACACGTGGCGCATTCGCTTGCTCTACGACCGCAGTGGTTATCGCGAAGCTACGGTGGACACCCTCGTTCGTCGCGCCAACGGGAATGTGTACGCCCGCTTCATAATCGATGAGGGGGAACCAGTTCGGGTTGTCTCCTTGCGTGTCACTGGCGTTGAGGGAATCGTGGATGCGAATGCGGTGGTGCGCGATCTCCCATTGCGGGTTGGCGATCCGTTCAACCTCATTGTGCTGCAGACATCGGTGGACAGTCTCCGCACGATTTTGGGGAACCTTGGCTATCCTTTGCCCGAGGTGTTTCAGAACTTCGATGTGAATCTCGAAAGCCACAGCGCGGATGTGTCCTTTGACGTGGTGCTGGGCAGACGCGCCACGATCGAGGCGATTGAGATATCAGGGACTGCCGAGGTGGGGCAGGATGTGATTGAACGGGCCTTATCGTTCAAACAGGGGGAGTTGTTTAGCTCAGAGAAGCTACGAAAGAGCCAACTGGATCTTTACCGGCTCAACCTCTTCAACTATGTGGGCATGGGACTAGGGGACACCCTATCGCGCGATCCGGAGGATTCCACAGTCACAGTACGGGTTCGCGTTGCGGAGGCTGCGCTTCGCCGCGTACGGCTGGGGGCTGGTTATGGGACATATGACTGTTTCCGGGGACTCGGGGCTTGGACCATCTATGATTTCTTGGGCGGCGGCCGCACTCTGGATCTGTCGGCGCAGTTCTCCAAGGTGGGGGTCGGAGATCCCATTGATTTTGGATTGGAGAATGGCATATGCTGGGCCCTCGCTTCCGAGGACTCCACGCGCTTGAAGCTCAACTACAACCTGGGTGCGAGCCTGCGGGAACCCTTCTTCTTCTCCCGCAGGACCAGTGCGGGTATAACGGTCGCGGCGGAGCGCTACAGTGAATTCCAGGCTTACCTCCAGGAACAGTACGGTGCTGAGTTTTCGCTGACATGGCGCACGCCGGTGGAGATCCCCGTCACTGCCTCATATTCTTTCTCAAGGGCTAGAACGGATGCCGATCCAGCCACCTTCTGCGCCTTTCTCGACGTGTGCTTGGTTGAGGACACCAGAGTGTTCACCGAGCGACGCTCCCGAGCGACGATCGGACTGGCATATGTCTGGGACCGAACCGACTCCCCGGTATCAGCAACGCGGGGTATCAGACTCTCGGGTGAGTTTCGCTATGCCTCGGACATGATTGGCTCTGATTCGCTGATACAGTTCACCAGGGGAATCACAGAACTGGCGTCCTTCCATCGAGTAAGCCGCCGTAGCGTGTTCGCGTGGAGGGTCCGATTCGGAGCGGTCAAAGCAGCAGACAGAAGTGGGTACGTTCCCCTGGAGGATCGACTTTACGGGGGAGGCCCCAACAGCGTGCGCGGTTATGCGCAGAACGAGTTGGGTCCCCTGGTACGTGTACTTGATAGGGTTACCGTCGACACCACGACGGGGAGGGCTGACAGCATAATTCGTCGGTCGGCGACGGGCGGTGATCGATTGCTGCTTGCCACTGCTGAGCTGCGATTCCCTCTGTCTTTCTTCAGTCCGCGCGTGTTTGGCGCGTTGTTCGTGGACGCGGGGCAGGTGATAGAGAGTGAGACTAGTGAGGACCCGTTGTATAGGCTGCGTGTGACGCCTGGTGTGGGATTTCGTGTGGCGACCGCTTTGGGACCTATGAGATTAGATGTGGGGTTCAATCCCTATGCCGCTCAAGCGAGTCGTTTGTACGTTGAGGATACTTCGACTGGAGAACTGGTGACGGACCTCGACAACCTCTACACACCGAGCGTGGATAGCTTCATCAGCCGACTTCGTCTGCACTTTTCTGTAGGACAGGCCTTTTGACCGCGAAGCGAGTTGCTGGGCTCCTGGCGCTAACCGCGAGTTGGTTACTGGGTACCACCATGGGAATGACCGCGGCTGGCCTTCGTACGAGCGCGGGCCGCAACGCGCTGGTGGGGGCGGTACTGGAAGGAGCGAACAACGCCCTCCATGGCTCGATGGAGGCGCGTGAGATCTCTGGTTCCTTCTTGGGCGGACTGGTCGCTCGCGGTCTGGTCATCCGCGAACCTGACGGCACCATCTTGGCCGAGATTTCAGAACTCCAGCTGGGTTACGGACTGCGTGACATACTCGGGGGGCGGATCGTACTCGGCAGCCTCAGACTGACATCACCGCAGGTCAACCTTATCAAACGGCCCGGTCGTCGCCTCAACCTCGAAGAGGTTCTGGGTGTCGGCGGCCCCGGAGGTGACGGTCGAAGTCCACTGATTGCATTCAATGACGTCGAGATCACGGACGGCACCCTGATCGTACGGGCACCGACAGACCGGAGGGATTCCTTGATCGAGGTTGAGGACACTCCTGACGGGTTAATGCGGGTCCGGCGCATCACTGGCCTCAACGGGACGCTGCCGTACGTGCGGATTTCATCCCCACTGCCCAATGAAGATGGGATCCGCATCGATGCGGCCGCTTTGCGGGGCGTCGTCTCCGATCCGTCGCTCACAGTCATCAAAGCCCGTGGCCGCATTGAGGTGCGGGGGGACTCGGTTCAGCTGGCAATGGATGAAGTCGAGTTGCCGGCCAGTCAGGCGGAGTTGCAGGGGTCGCTCGGCTTTGCGACGGGTACTCTGATGCTGGGCCTAGGGATCCAGGCCCGCCAACTGACGACGGACGATATCAGGGGGTTGGTGGGAGCCGTTCCTGCCGGTCTCACGGGAGACGGCGTGCTGCAGATCCAGTCGCTTTCCGAGGATGTGCTTTCATTTCGCGCCGTTGATTTCAGTGTGGAGGGAACGGGGGGTGGCGGGGCAGCGAATGGGGAACTCGCCATGGTGTTGGGACCGGGTGATGAGTGGGCATTTCAACCTACCCGCATCGACCTGCGAGAGTTCGATCTCGAGTACATCCGAGGGTTCTTCGACACACTACCCATCGCCGGTAGGGCGACTGGACGGTTCGAGTCAGATGGGCCCAGTGATGAAATGAACCTGGGCTTGGACGTGACTTTCCGTGATTCGCTAGTTGAGGGCTGGCCGGTCACCAAGTTCGCTGGGAGCGGGATCATCGCCGTTGGTGTACCTGGCGAGATAGTCTTTCGAGACTACGAGGTACGTGAAGCGCGACTCGACCTGGGAACGGTGCAGCGTATCCTGCCCGCTGTCGATTTGGTGGGGACGCTGAGTGGGATGGGGGTGCTAAATGGACCTTGGCTAGAAGTGCAGTTCGCAGGGGATCTTGGACATGCCGACTCCCTCTTGCCGCAGACCAACGCCAGGGGCACAGTCCGAGTAGACGCGCGGCGTGATACGCTCGGTGTCTGGGCGGATCTAGATTTCGACTCGCTCAGCATTGTCGGGATGCACTCGAGCTACCCGCAATTGGCCGACCTTGGCGGATCGTTCGTGGGGCGCGTAGTGGTTGAGGGATACCTCGATGCCGCATCCCTGCGTGCGAATCTTGAGGGGCCAGCAGGTGCTGTCTTCGTGGATGGCACGCTGGTGCTCCTGCCGGATCGCAAGGGAGCGTCGGATCTGGATCTGCGGGTGTCCCGCTTCAACCTGAAACGGCTCAACTCACAGCTACCTGAGACGGTGTTGTTCGGCCGACTCCGTGGAGCGGGAGCTTTCGACTCTCTGAACGGTTCCTGGTCGCAGGCCAACGCAATGATCAGGGCCTCTTCCCTGGAGGGTGTACGACTAGATAGCGCATCAGTGACCTTGAGAGTTGCCGACGGCACCCTGGGGCTCGATACACTGGAAGTGTGGGGTAGGCAGCTTCGTATGTCGGGAGCCGGTGAGATCGGCCTGTCCGGGGGATTGCCGGGCGAGCTGAGCCTCGCCGCCGCGAACGACTCCATCGCTTCAATAGAGCCACTGCTCGAGTCCCTCCTAGGTTCACTCGACCCGGTGTTTCGAGAAGCCGGGCAACCCTGGGGATCACTTCGGCTGACCCTAAATGTCGAAGGGGCTCTGTCCGACTTCCTGGTCTCGGGTGTACTCGACGCGCGGGACGTCGATCGAGGGGACCTACACGTCACCCGCATCCTAGCCGAAGGAACTTGGCGCAACACGTCACGGCAGCTCCAACTCAGTGGTTTGATAGATTCGATGGAAATCAGCCGCTGGCAGTTTGCCGACTCAGAACTGCGAGTCGAGGGTCCGACCGACTCGCTGGGTTGGTTTGCACGAACCCGCTTCGGCCCGGACGGGCTTGGAGCTTGGATTGCGGAGGGAAAACTGATTGAGCAAGACGGCAGGCGATCTGTTCCCATCGATTTGATGGGTTTCCTGCTTGCCAGTGGAGCGTGGTTTGTAGAGAGCCCCGCACTGGTAGAACTGAGTGACAGCGGCATCGATGTGAGGCAGCTGGCCGTGACGAGCGATGCGGGCGCTGGGAATGCGAAGGTGAGCGGCAGGTTCCCGTTCCGCGGAGACGGGGAGCTCACGATTTCAGGCCAAGCACTTCCGGTGGAGGATGTTTGGATACTCTTGCAGCGCCAGTATCGCAACGTGGGCGGTGAAATCGGGGGTACCTTCAGTTTCAGTGGTGCACGTGACGATCCGACAATGAATCTGTCTGTGTCGCTGCACAATGCTCGGTTTGAGCGGTTTCAAGCTCCGCAGCTCGTAGGGACGCTCGGTTACGGCAATCGGGCTGTCGAGGGGAACTTTACGCTGGTGCGGACGGGACAGGAGATAATGAAGATCGCCGTGAACCTCCCGCTCGATCTCTCGTTGGTGGGTGTCGAGCAGCGCAGGTTGCCACAGCCGATATCGGTGCAAGCACGCGCAGACGGCGTGGATCTTTCGTTCTTGGATGCAATGATCCCATCGGTCCGGGACGCCGGTGGTACTCTCGACGCAAATTTCGGTGTCGCCGGTACGTGGGAGAATCCCGAACTGAATGGACGAATCGTCATCGACAGCGGTGTAGCCACGTTCCCCGGGCTAGGAGTAACCCACGAAGCCATTAACGGCCAGTTGCGTCTCTCAGGGGACACGATCCACGTCGACGGACTGTCTCTCACTAGCGGCGGGGGCGACGCCCAAGTCACAGGCTACTTGCGACTGGAGGAACTTACCCAGCCGATTCTCAATCTCTCAGTTGACGCAACGGATTTTCGGGGCATCGAGCTGCGTGACTTCCTGTCACTGACTGCAACAGGAACATTGAGGCTCAGCGGGCCGATATTCAACGCCACGGCAACTGGAGCTGGGACAGTCACTCGTGGGGTGCTGTATTATGCCGATCTGATTTCCAAAGACATTATCAATATCGAGGATACTCTATACACGGAATTCGTAGATACGAGATTGATTCGCCGCGAAGGTCTTGGAGTGGCCTTCCAGAACCGGTTTCTCGAGTCCCTGAGTGTTGATAGCCTGCAGCTGCGAATGGGATCCGACGTTTGGATGCGCTCCACTGAAGCCAACATCCAACTGCTCGGCGACGTCATGGTCAACAAGAGGCTGCGCGAGTATCGCCTGAGTGGTACCCTACAGACCGCTCGCGGAACTTATCGGGTCAGCCCGGGGCCCTCGTTGGTGCAACTAGTGGCGACGCGTGAGTTCACAGTCACCCGTGGGGAGGTGACGTATCTAGGGACACCTGATCTGAATGCTGCGGTGGATATCGAGGCCCGCCACAGGCTGCGCAGTGTACGAGGTCAGGATGTGACCGTGTTCGTTCACATCGGTGGCACGGTGTACGAACCACGCCTCACCTTCACCAGTGACATCCTCCCGGCCATTTCTGAGACAGAGGTGCTATCATACCTGTTTTTTGGGGCTCCAAGCGTCGAGGCACTAGCCGGAACCGGCAACTTCGCCGACCAACGTCTTGTGGAGCAGGGGTTGAACCAGTTTCTCGGTGCAGTGTCCGGTCAGATCGAGTACTCTCTCATCTCTGACTTGAAGGTGCCGCTCGACTATCTGCAGATCAGGCCGACTGGAGTCGGAACGCAGTTGTACGGGCTTGACGTGGCCGTGGGCAAACGACTGGGTGAAAAGTGGTTCTTGACGGTGAATCCTCGTGTGTGTTCGCGGGACAACCTGGGCGAGACGTTGCGTAACTTGGGTGCCAGCCTTGAATACCGGCTAAGTGGCACGTGGCTCTTGCTCTTGAGCGGTGATCCGGTACAGAGTTGCTCGGCCTTTTCCACCAGGCAGTTTACGGAGAAATACCAATTGGGCGTGGATCTGTATTGGGAGAAGCGTTACTGATGGCAAGGGTTCTGCTGATTCACAATCCTGAGGCTGCCCGTACTCAGTCCAGCCTCGTGCAATCTATCTGCGGCGTCTTCAAAAGGGCGGGCTGGTCAGTTGAAGCACCGGGAACCGAGCACCCCGATCGTTCAGCTGAGATCGCGGATCAAGGTGTTTCTGCCGGGGTCGACGTGATTGCTGTCTATGGGGGCGACGGCACGGTGAACGCCGTAGCTGGGAAGGTCGGAAGCCAGGTGCCGATTGGACTTATCCCCGGTGGAACAGGAAACTTGCTCGCCGGCAATTTACGGTTGCCCCGCAATCCCACCCAGGCAGCCCGTGTGATAGTCAAAGGGGCTCCAAGAAGCATTGATCTGGGTCGGCTTGCTGGCAGCGGCGGTGTACGACACTTCACGGTGGCTTGCGGTGCCGGATTCGACGCCGAACTAATGGCTGCTACCACTGGAGAGGCTAAGCGTCGTTGGGGGATGGGGGCGTATGTCGCCACGGCGTGGGGTGTGATGGCGGCGAATGAGGCAGTGAAGTATCGGATAGTTGTCGACGGAGCCAACTTCGAAGTTGAGGCAGCATCCGTCATTGTCGCCAACTGCGGCGAGATCATCCCACCGTTTCTGCGCCTGCGTCCCGGTATTCTACCGGATGACGGCCTATTGGATGTCGTCGTCCTGAACGCCACTGGGATGATCGAGAGTGCCGCGGTGTTATGGCAGCTCGCTACCGGGCAGACTGCAGACAACGGTCGGGTGAAACACATTCGTGGCTCGCAAGTGTCGGTTGAGAGCGACATGCCACGACCAGTTGAACTCGATGGGGAACCGGCCGGGATGACGCCGTTCACTGCACAAGTGATAAAGGGTGGAATCAGAGTCATCCTCCCTGCTCACGGTTGATGATCGAGCCATTCTATACGTAGTGAGGAGGTGCCTATGGGGCAGGAACATGATGGCATGATATGTCGTGCCTGCGGCAACGAAGAGCGTGCTTCAGAGGGATACCCATGCGGCGGCTGTGGTACCTTCATCTGTCTAATGTGTTCGATCCGGGGCGTGACGCTGTGCAGGAAGTGTGACGCCAAGGTGCCGGGTGCATCCGACACTGCTAAGGGCGAGCAGGTTAGCCAGTAATAGGTCCTGTACACTCACCAGTCCAGCCGCACAGGATCATGCCACAGCGAATCACTGATGTAGCTAGCATTCTCGTGGGGCATTCCACGGACGCCGTATCGGGTACGGGCTGCACGGTCCTCTTGGGTCCTGCGTACGGAATGCGGGCAGCCGTGCACATTCGGGGGCGAGCAACTGGAACCCGTGAACTTGACGCTCTTTCTCCCACGCATCTTGTTCCAGGAGTTCACGGCATCCTCCTCACGGGTGGATCGGCTTTTGGACTGGGTGCGGCAGACGGAGTCATGCGATGGCTCGCCGAGCGTCGGCGTGGCTTCGATGCAGGTGTCAGCGTCGTCCCGATTGTGCCTGGCGCGGTCATCTTTGATATGGCTTTCGGCGAGCCTGCCTGGCCCACCGCCGTAGATGGGTATCGAGCTTGCGAAGCTGCTGGCACCGAAGTCGCCGAGGGATCAGTCGGTGCTGGCACAGGTGCCACGGTCGGCAAGGTCCTCGGCATTTCACGGGCGATGAAGAGCGGACTCGGGACGTGGTCCGAACGCCGGGATGACATATTGGTTGGCAGTCTGGCAGTAGTCAACGCGTTCGGTGACGTGCGCGATCGCGACGGGATGATCGTGGCGGGAGCCCGCGGCTTCGAGGGTTTTCTGGACTCCCGAGCGTATTTGGCGGACGGCGGCAAACCCAGCGATTCGTTCGCTACCAACGGAGTCAATACGACGCTGGTGGTGGTCGCCACCAACGTCACTATGAACCGTTTGGAGTTGGGGTGTCTCGCCGAGATGGCGACCGACGCTCTGGCGCAGCGCATAACGCCTGTGGGGACCATGTATGATGGTGATCTAGTGTTCGCGGTATCCACTGGCGAACTGCCGCTGGAGTCGCCTGTGTCCGTAGAAATATTGGCCCAAGATGCGACAGCCGTTGCGGTGGAGCGGGCCGTCGGCCTAGCGGTTGGCACCGAGGCAATCCCAGGGCTTGCTGGGCCCACCCATCCCGCAGATCGGCCGCGCTCCTAGGCCGGCAAACGAAAGTGCATATGCGTATTGAGAAGCTGGTATTGTTCGATCTCGACGGTACGATCCTGTGGACGAACGGAGCGGGAAGAACAGCGATTCGTGAGGCGCTCATTGACGAGATGGGAACCGCAGGTCCAATCGATAGCTACTCCTTTGCTGGGAAGACTGATCCCCAGATAGTACGCGACCTCTTGATGGCAGCAGGCCACCCTCACGCCGACAGCGACAGCCACGTTGCGCGGGTGTGCCGGCGTTATGAGGAGCTACTTCGCTCGGAGTTGGCCGTCAGTAGCCGTGACCTGAGGGTGTATGTTGGCGTGGAGGAATTGCTGGCGGCGCTCACCGCAAGGGCAGACACGGTTGTCGGTTTGCTGACGGGCAATCTTGAGGAAGGTGCAGCGCTCAAGCTCGAAGCCGTGGGTATTGATATGAAGCAATTCCGGGTCGGTGCCTTTGGGTCGGACGCCTCGGATCGGGCTGCTCTACCCGCCATTGCTGCCGAACGTGCAGCACCACTGATGGGGTGGGTCCCGCACGGTGACAACGTGGTGATAGTTGGTGACACTCCGGCCGACGTGACTTGCGGTCGGGAGATCCGAGCACGGGCCATCGCAGTCGCGACTGGTCCCTACGACATCGACCAGCTTGCAGCAGCCGGACCCTACGCTGTGTTCAGAGATCTCGCAGATACGGCACAGGTCATAGAGGCCATATACAGGTGAGCAATCCCAAGCTGCTGCTTCCCCTGCGTATACCCGAGTTGGGACCGTCGCTTGGCAAGCTGGTGACCGGGACTCCTCGACCTTCTGACTGGTTGCCTCTGGATGGTACTCGCTACCGACTCGCAACCTGCATAATCAGTAGCACTGGTGAAGCGCGCCGCCTAGCGGCCAATGAAGAACGAGCGGCCGCGCTGGCCGCGATCGGGCGAGCAGCGTGGCAGGAAGCGTGGGAGGAGGCGGTTTCGAGCGTAGCTGATCTGGTGTTGAGTCGGATCGCTGAGCAGCTGGAGGCCGAGGCGGTCGCAGTCGGCATGAGTCGGCGGAGACGAGGGGAGCTCGGCATTGGTGCTGCGGACCGTCGGGCGCTCGTTGCGAGGCTGGGTTCGGTGGGTTCCGACCTAGTGCCCGTACTCGATGAGCTGGACGAACGAGCCAACGATGCGCTCGATGCAACGGCTCTGAACCGAGGGGCAGTGGAAGCGTGGCAGGAGAGCTTGAAGCTTGCCGCCCGACATCTGGAGGCCGCCTGGTTAGCGTTGGAGCAGGGAGTAGAGCGGGAGGAGTCCCGCTGGAGAGGGGTGGCGGATCAGGTGGCTGGATGGAGAAGACCCCTATGGCCGGTGGGGCTCGCAGCCGCACTCGTGCTACTCCCGACCCTCTGGCTGGGTTTGATCTTGGGGGGATACGTTGACGTGCCGATCTGGCTGCAATCAGCCTGGTCAGCCATCTTCGATCGATGAGTGTAGTTGCAGTAGGACTCGACTTCGTTGATGTCGGCCGAGTCGAGCGGATGCTAGAACGGCATGGCGATCGTATCCTCCGAAGACTGCTCACCGCGGATGAGCGGTTTTATTGCCAGGGGATGGCGGTTCCAGCCCGGCACGTGGCGGCAAGGATTGCGGCGAAGGAAGCAACCTACAAGGCGCTTTCGCAGGGCGGCTCCGATCGGGTTGTTTGGTGGTCTCACGTTGAGGTGGTGCGCGATTCACGTGGCCGGCCGGGCCTACGTTTGTACGACCGGGCTCAGGCGAGTGCAGCCAAATTGGGCATCACGCAATGCTTGGTGTCGCTAACTCACTCTGACACACAGGCCGCTGCCATTGTAATTCTGCTAAACGCGTAACATCGAAGGACCGCACGGTCGGGGAAAGCCGCGACGTCAATGAGGGACCAAGCAGCAATCAGTGTCTCGGGCGTGCCGGCTCACCCCGTGTAACTTGTGTTGCTCGCTCCACCTGATTCCGAGGGGAATTCATGCAATTGAGGTCACTACGCACTGCACTTTGCTGTATCACGATGTTGTGTGGCGCAACTGCCGCCCAGGCACAGTACGATCTGATCATCCGTGGAGGCCGCCTGTTGGATGGTATGGGTAATCCGTGGCGGTACGCCGATGTGGCTATTGTCGGAGCCCAGATTGTTGTAGTGGGAGATCTGAAGGCCGCAACAGCCAATCGGGTCATCGATGCCGCGGGATTCTACGTGGCCCCGGGTTTCATCGACGTTCACACTCACGCTGGAACAGGCCTCGCCAGCGCAGACCTGAGTCATGCGCGCCCACTCCTGGCACAAGGGATCACTACTGTGGTCATCAATCCTGATGGTGGTGGGCCCACAGACATCGAGGGCCAACGCCGCCGGCTCCTAGAGCATGGACTCGGAGTCAACGTGGCACAACTTGTTCCACAGGGCACGGTGCGTGAAGCGGTTCTGCAAATGGACGACAGGGACCCAACCGATGAGGAACTCGATCGCATGCGGCGCATTGTGAGACAAGGAATGGCAGCGGGAGCCTTCGGGTTGTCATCCGGCCTCTATTACGCTCCTGGCAGTTACGCCACGACGGAGGAGGTGATTGAGCTTGCCAAAGTCGTGGCCGAGTTCGACGGGGTTTATCAGAGTCACATCCGCGACGAAGCCGACTACAACATCGGGGTCGTTGCAGCAGTGGAAGAGGTCATCCGCATTGCGCGCGAAGCTCGCTTGCCTGGCATCGTAACTCACATCAAAGCTCTGGGACCTCGCGTATGGGGGTTTTCCACCGCGATAGTGCAACGGATTGAGCGTGCCCGTGCTCAGGGAGTCGAGGTTTTCGCCGACCAATACCCGTACGACGCCTCGGGCACGAGCATCACCGGGGCATTGATACCACGGTGGGCGCAAGTCGGGGGGCAACGGGCTCTGCTGGCCAGGTTGGACTCAGCGGAGGTGCGGACGCGGATTCGAGCAGCGATTGTGGAGAACCTCGACCGTCGCGGTGGGGCTGGCAGGCTACAGTTCCAGCGGCATGAAGCCGATCCGACGATCGAGGGCCGGACTTTGCAGGCAGTTGCTGATGAGCGGGGGATGCAACCGGCAGACCTCGCCATGGCGCTGCTGCGGGCGGGTGGGGCTGGCGTGGTTTCCTTCAACATGCACGACGATGACGTAGCGACCTTCATGCGGCAGTCATGGACCATGACCTCATCAGATGGAGACATCACCAAAATGGGTGAGGGGGTCCCACACCCCCGCTGGTATGGCACCTTTCCACGGAAGATTCGCAAATACGTGCTCGATGACGCCACAATCAGCCTGGAGACTGCAATACGGAGTATGACATCCCTATCAGCCAACGTAATGAGAATACCGCACCGCGGCGTCATCATGCCCGGAGCCGCCGCCGACATTGTCGTGTTTGACCTGGAACGAATCCGCGATAAAGCGACCTATGAAGACCCGCATCAGTTGTGTGAGGGCATGGAATTCGTGTTGGTGAATGGCCGTATCGCCGTGGATGGCGGCGAGTTCACCGCCGAGATGGGTGGTAGGGTGTTGACGCGAGGCCAACCGTAGACGATCTGGTCTTGCGGGGTGGTATTCCCCGGCCGGTTGCGACCAGCCATCCGGTAGGCGACCTTTGGCCTTGACCATGGGTGGAGGACGTGAGTATCAAACGAGATTTGCTTCCGTTAGTAAGAGAGGCATTGAAGGGGCGCTACGAGGTCGAACGCGAGATCGCCCGTGGCGGTGCTGCACGCGTCTTTCTGGCTTTGGGCAGCGACGGTAGCAGAGTTGCTCTCAAGATCCTGCATCCAGAGTTGGCGGTAAGTGTCACGGCAGACCGATTCCTGCGCGAGATTTCATTCCTCTCTCGGATTGACCATCCCAACATCTCGAAGTTGCTCGACTACGGCGAGAATGACTGGCTGATCTACTATGTCATGTCTTACGTAGAAGGACCGACATTGAGGGAGCATCTGCAACAGGTCAAACAGGCGTCAGTGAGTGACACGCTCCGCGTTGCCGAAGACCTGCTTTCCGCGTTGAGCTATGCGCACGAACTCGGAATCGTGCACCGCGATGTCAAGCCCGACAATGTGGTTCTTTCTACCGGTGGCCCTGTGCTCATGGACTTCGGGATTGCACGAGCGATAGCCCAATCAGGACAAGATAGACTCACCCGCTCGGGGTTTGCTGTCGGGACATCGACGTATATGAGTCCGGAGCAGGTTGCTGGAGAAGAGGATATCGACCATCGGAGTGATTTCTATTCTCTGGGCTGTGTGCTGTTTGAATGTCTGACTGGACGTCCGCCGTTCATGTCATCACGCGAAGAGATGGTGCTTTCAATGCACCACGAACAGGTGCCACCTGATCTGCGGAGCCTCCGTGCGGACGCACCAGATTCATTGGTGCGTGTGGTATCTCGGGCGCTTGAGAAGTCGCCCGAAGATCGCTGGAAGTCTGCCCAGGAGATGAAGGATGCCTTGAGGTGCGACTCTAGCTCTGCTTGACCTTCGGCTCCTTCAGTATGGCGGCCTCGGTCGGTATCTGGGCGCTGTCCTTGTTCCACCATGCACCCATGAGGACAATCCCCAGCGCCAACACCATGAGGCTGGTTGCCTGGGCGAGTGTGAACATCCCCAGCATTCGATCGTCCTTGGCGCGAATAAACTCGACCAAGAACCGTTCGATCCCGGCGCAAATCAGGTAGGCCGAGAACAGCCAACCCGTTCCGTGATTGTGATTGCGCAGCCGCCACAGGAGCCAGAATATGAACAGCAGGGCTGCCACTTCATACAGCTGAGTGGGATGCACCGCCAACACGTCTGTCGGGAGGGCGTCTGCAGGCACATCGATGTTCCAGGCCCGCATGTTCTGGGCTGTCGAGGGAGGAAAACCCTGCGGAAACCGCATACCCCACGGGAGCGATGTGGGAATGCCATAGTCGTCCTGCACCAGAAAGCATCCTACGCGGCCTAATCCGTGTCCCAACGGCAGAGCAGCTGCAGAGATCTCGAGCGTGAATCTGGCGGGCACCCGCTCGCGCCAGCCGTTGAAGAGCACCGCGGCCGCCCCTCCCACGAATCCCCCATACCAAACAAGGCCACCGCGAGAAAAGAACTGGCTGTAGTCTTGGTGCAGGATCACGTACCATAGCTTGGAACCGAGTATCCCGCCGATGACTGCAGCCACTACGATGTGTTCGGCGTACGCGCTGCTCAGGTTCATGCCCCGCAGCCTGAGCTGGATGGTCCAACCGGCCATGAGAAACGCGACCATCATCATGATCCCGAAGCCGGTGATCATCAGTGGTCCCACATGTATGATGAGCGGGTAGACCGTCATGGTGTGAGCCTCGGTGACTTTCCTGATGTGATTGGGCGTTCGAGTCCGGGCCACGGCAGACGTGGGTTTGCATCGAGGAAGAGATCGTTGCTGTGTCCCTGTTCGAGGTGGAACCACCCGGCCCGGGCAATCATCGCGGCGTTGTCGGCGTTCAGACGAGGCTGCGCGACGGCGACACGGGCGACACCTGTTAGACGCTGGGCTGCGCACGTCACCAGCGACTTGCTGCATGCTACGCCACCTGCGAGCACTACAGTTGTGTACCCCGTATGCTCGATTGCCGCGGTTGCTTTGGCAATGAGGACATCGAAAACAGCGGCCTGGAAGGATGCGGCAATATCTGCCTTTTCTGCAGCGAGGTTCCGTGACGCACGTACAGAGTAGAGAACGGCTGTCTTCAGCCCGCTGAACGAGAAATCAAACCCGGCGGTCAACATCGGTCGGGGAAAGTCAAACCGGTCCCTGCCGTCTCGGGCCAGGCGTTCGATCTCTGGGCCTCCGGGATAACCAAGCTGCAGCATGCTCGCAACCTTATCAAAGGCCTCTCCAGCCGCGTCGTCGCGTGTCTCACCAAGCAGTCGATAGTGGCCCCACTCGGCCACATCCAGCAACAGGGTGTGACCTCCCGAGACGAGGAGGGCCACAAAAGGGGGTTCAAGGTACGGATCGTCCAAGGTTACTGCAAAGACATGCCCCTCTAGATGGTTGACTCCAACGAGGTCTCTACCTTTCACAGCGGCCAACGCCTTGCCGTAGCAGACACCTACCAGCAGCGAGCCAACCAGTCCGGGACCGGCCGTGACTGCGACAGCGTCCACCGCCTTGATTGGCACTCCGGCCTCCGAAAGAGCTCGGGCCACAACCGGATCCAGTGCAGTCAGGTGTGCACGGCTGGCCAGCTCTGGCACGACTCCGCCAAAGATCCTGTGAACGTCCTGTGATAGTATCACGAGGCTCGCCAATTCTGGTTGTCCACCCTCACGCACCAGAACCGCTGCCGAAGTCTCATCGCAGGAGGTCTCGATCCCCAATACCACGTCAGCCACCGGCCCGCCTTCTGACTGTTGCTGAGTCAGGACGGACGCGAGCCGTGATGCCGGGAAGAGGCATGACCCTCAGCGGCACGCGCGACTCGGCCGCTGTCTCGTTCGGGCGCGCAACAACCCGCACGCTATCACGCGTTAGGTTTATCACTCGTCCACTGGGTCCACGGACCGTCACAATCACGGCGGATGGGCTGCTCTCCCACTCGGGTCCTGGGAGCGAAACCGCGACTCCCATGATGACCTGCTCGCCGACAAGGCCGATCTCGGCCGACACCTGAACACTCGCTGGTTCCACTCGGACTGCGCCGAGACCAGAGGTGTCGAGCGGGACTGTCAGTGTGAGTGGGGATCTCACCTTTCCGGTGTCTAGCGTAATGGTGCTGATTGACCGGATCTCTCCGACGAGAGCTTCTGGTCCCCGTGCCGTCACGGTTGAAGGCAAGACGATAATATCGCCAAACCTGGCATGGGCAGAGTCAGGTACTATGCGGACGCGCGAAACCACACGGATACTGCGTTGTACAACATCATCCAAGGTGATGGTGATTTCGTGTGGCTGTACTTCCTGGGCGACAACGTTGGCGTTTTCGATAGTCTCCAAGTCGCCTGGACCCAACTCCACCGTGTATGAGGTTCCGGTGATGGTATCGGGTATGCTCTTGCGGATCGTTGGCGGTGATTCATACAGTTTGATCAACTCCCGCAATGTCCCAGCGTACCGTGCCTGAACCTGGGGCAGTTCACTGGTGAAGCCCCGGCCTTCCGGTGGCTGCACTTCCAACGTTACAGGTACGAGCTGCGTCGTGGTCTCCTGTGCGGCCACCACCGCCCACAGCACTGTGGCCAGTACGAGCGCCGTGAGTTTGACGGGCCAGTTCTCGACAACCCAGTCTCGAACCTTACGGATCTCGGGCATTCGGTCCACTAGTCTCAGCAGAGGCACTGCCTCTCGCGAGCAGCCTCTCAAAGAACGCTACCTGAGCTGGGCTGTCCCACTCTCTTGCACCGATTTCCTTCTTGACAATTGTCCCTTCGCGGTCGATCACGAAGCTCTCCGGCAATCCAGTTGTCTGATAGAGCCTCTCGAGGCGTCCATCGCGGTTGTGCCAGATGTCGAACGTGAGGCTACGTTGTCGTACCCATTCCTGCACGTCGCCGGGATCAGTCGCGTCAAGACTGACTGCGATGATCTTGAGTCCGGTGGGACCAAGCATCTCATGGAGACGTTGCATGGACGGCATTTCGCGCTCGCAAGGTGTGCACCAGGTAGCCCAGAGATTCAGCAAGATGACCTCTCCTTCGTGATTAGATAGTCTCACCGTCTCCCTGTTCTCCAGATTCAAAGCTTGGAAATCGGGTGCTTCGCTACCCGGCCGCACTGGCCTAACGTCGGGTGACAAGGCCATGCCGGCCGCGATCGCAGCGGCGAGTGCCGTCACGATGGTACCCACCGCAATCCATTGTCCTCTTGCTGCCATAATTACACCACCTGAAAGCATCGACGGCGAAGCTCTTGCACTTCGGCAGTCGGGTTGTCTGAGCCAAATATCGCAGAGCCAGCGACGAACGTATCTGCGCCGGCCCGGTGGGCTTCTCCGATTGTGGACCGCGAGATCCCCCCGTCGACCTCGAGGCGCGCTTGACTAAGATGGTCGTCCAACAGCTGGCGAGCCCGCAAGATCTTGTTCGTGGCGGATGGGATATACTTCTGAGCGGGGAATCCTGGGTTGACCGTCATGATCAAGACTAGGTCCAAGTCAGCAATCACTTCAAGGGCATAGTCCAACGGAGTACCAGGATTCAACGCCAAGCCGGCCAACATGCCGCAAGCTTTCACCTGGTCCAGGTGCCGCTGTACATGGGCTGTGGTTTCAGGATGCAGCGTGAAGACTGAAGCTCCGGCGTCGGCGAATGGCGCGATGTACCATTCTGGTCGCTCTACCATTAGATGGACGTCGATTGGCAGCTCGGTGATGCGTCGCAGTGCTGCCACCAGTCCTGCCCCAACGGTGAGGTTCGGGACGAAGTGACCATCCATCACGTCCACGTGGATCCAGTTAGCTCCCCCTGACTCCACGGCGGCTACCTCTTCGGCAAGGCGGGCGAGATCGGCGCTTAGAATACTGGGGGCGATATAGACATTGCTCACGGGCGTTCTCCTCGTATCACTATCACATTCACCGCTGCACCCGGTGCGCTCAACGTTCCTGCCGCCGGCTCTTGCCCTACAATCAATCCGGGCGCACTACCGGGTGTGCGACGGGTACGAGTCGAGCCCAGGACCAATCCGAGCTCTTCGAGAGCATCCCGCGCCTCCTCCAGGGTGAAGCCGGATAATTCGGGAACAGCTATTGTGGGAGCTCCCACGCTCACAAACAGAATCACACCTTCTCCGGGGACGAGACTCTGACCAGCTGGGGGACGGGTATTGACAACCACTCCCCGTTCCTGAGGGGCGACGCTGGTATCGATCCTGGCCACCCGGAGGCCAGCTGCTTCTATCAGGCCCGCAGCAAGAGCCTGTTCGTATCCTGCCACGTCGGGGACCGGGACCGGTCGCGGTCCGCGGCTTACCCAAAGAGACACGCCCGATCCCCGCGGTGCTGCCAACTTGGGAGGCGGATCTTGCCACACCACCTGACCGTAAGGCGCATCGGGGTGCGAAACAACCTCCGTGTCGCTTGCTACGAGAAGCGCTTCCTCGATGGCTTCCCGCGCGTCGGCCAAGCTGAGGCCAGTTACCCGAGGGACATCCTGATTGCGCTGGAAGATCGGGGCTGGGAAGAGGAATATGGCCGCAAATAGGTACCCGAAAAGAAACATTGCAGTGATCGCGGACCCGCCCACAATGAGTCGACGCCTCCGGTTCATCTGCCTGTTCCACAGATGTCCGATCCCCTGCAGCGAGCGGAACCAACTTCTCCACTGCAACTCGAATGACTGGGGTCGGTGTCTTCGGAATCTCATCGAACACGTCTCATACAGGCCCCAAAGCCGCCATCCGTTCCGGTGTCGGGTGGGAAGAGGAGTAGGTCATCGCGATCGCGTTCGAACGACCTGTGCCGTTCAAGGAATAGATCCACCTGTTCACCGTCTTCTTCCGGCTCGAGTGAGCAGGTAAGGTAGACAATCAGACCGCCCGGGCGGACAGTTGTCCAGGCTCCGTCTAGCAGTGCGACTTGTCTGGCGGCCATTCCGGCAATACTCCGCTCAGTGATGCGCCAGCGACCATCCGGATGGCGTCCGATGGTTCCTGTTGCCGAGCATGGGGCGTCGATCACCGCCACGTCCACAGTCATCGGTGCCAGGGGTGGATAGCGGGCGTCTGCCACGAAGACTGATACGCCGGGGGCCGTGCGTGCAAGGGTCTCTCTGAGACGGACCATTCTGTCCCGTTTCAGTTCTGATGCTACAACCCGACGTCCACGACTCAGCACCGCTGTCTTTCCTCCGGGCGCCGCGCAGGCGTCCCATACGAGCGCGTCCTCCGGTATCTTGGCGTACTCTAGGAGCAGAGCTTGAGCGGCGTCTTGCACAATGAATCCTCCCGCAGCATACCCTGGGAGTCTTTCGACCCGGCTCCGTTCCACGGTCAGGCCCGCGCCGCCAGGCGCTGCAGCGAACGATACTCCCTCAGCCCGTAACTGATTTCTCAGTCTCTCCAGCGACCATCCCACGGGCTGGATGACGAGCCCTGGCCGGCGGTTGTTGTGCTCCAAAAGCGCTCTGGTCCGTTCCAGGCCGAACTGCCGCGTCCACCGCTCAACCAGCCAAGTCGGATGCGAGTACTCCGCGGCAAGCCCCTTGGCATCCCAAACCTGGCCGGGTTGGGGCGACTCTGATCTATCCTGAGAAACGCGCCGCAACACGGCGTTGATCAATCCAGCTCCCCTGGGACCTTTGACCTCTTTGGCCACCTCCACTGTCGCCTGAACGGCAGCATAAGCTGGGACGCGATTCAGTTGCGTCAGTTGATAGGTGCCGATGCGCAGTAGGTCCTTCAAATCAGATTCTGTACTGTCCCAGTCACGCGATACCAAAGGCCGGAGCCTCCGGTCGAGTTCGGTTCGCCCGCGCAGCACCCCGGCTGCGATTTCGTGGGCCAAGCGACGGTCTGAGTCAGACAGGCCGGTCACGGCAGCCAGCTGGGCTACGTTAAAGGGCTGTCCAGCGCGCACACCTCGTAGGATCCTGAATGCGGCTTGTCGTGCGGCCGTCCCCTGTGCCACCTATCCGAGCATACCTCTGGTTGGGCTGGATGGTACAGCAATGTCGCGCTGCTTCATCCGCCCAGCCAAAAAAGCGAGACGGCCTGCCTCGACTGCGTACTTCATTGCCCTCCCCATCGCAACCGGATCTGCCGCCGCGGCCAGAGCTGTATTCATGAGAACACCGTCAACACCCTGCTCCATTGTGACGCACGCGTCAGAAGCTGTGCCGACACCAGCGTCAACTATGACCGGCACCGACAGCCGACGTTTGATGATCCGAATCGTATAGGGATTGACGAGTCCGAGGCCGCTCCCGATCGGTGAAGCCAAGGGCATGACGGCCGCACATCCAGCATCCTCCAGCCGGAGAGCAGTGATTAGGTCATCGTTGGTGTACGCCATCACTTTGAAGCCTTCCCTCACCAATACCTCTGCTGCTTCCAGGAGTCCTGCTACATCGGGCAAGAGCGTCTCCTCGTCACCGATGACTTCGAGCTTGATGAACTCATTGAAGCCGGCTTCCCGCGCGAGTCTGGCGTACCGGATCGCGTCGTTCGCTGTGTAGCATCCAGCGGTATTGGCCAACAAAAAGAAGCGGGCCGGGTCCAAGTGGTACAGTACTCCTTCCTCCTTGCTCCGATCGAGGTCGACCCGCCGAACGGCGACGGTTATCGTCTCAGCACCCGAGGCCTCAATAGCCTCGACCATGGTCGTGTTGTTCTGGTACTTCCCGGTTCCCACCAGGAGACGCGAGTGGAACTCGCGGCCGCCTATGATGAGTGGCCCATCAGCAGTCGTTGTGGCACTTGTTGTCATCGCTTGCTCCAGACTGATTCTCAGCCGCCCCCCACGAAGTGCACGATCTCGATGCGGTCTCCGTCGCGCAGCCGAGTTTCACTCAACGCTGTTCGTCGTACGATCTCCTTGTTCAGCTCCACAACGACGGTCCGTGGATCCAATTCGAGGACTCGGAGCAGATCCAAGCCGGTCGAAGAACGATCGATCTTCCGTTCTTGTCCGTTGACGACAACCTTGATCGTTTCGCTCATTAGTCAAAAGATAGTAGCATCCGCTCAACAGCCGCACCGCTATCCGGTGCAAACCAGAGTTCGGAGATGGCGGCCACGCCGTAAGCTCCTGCATCGATGGCGGCTTGCACTCTCTCTACCGTCACACCGCCAATAGCGATCACACGTGCCGGTCTGGCGCCTGATATTGCTGCTGTGCCCAGAGCAGCCCGTGCCGGGTGCGACGGTGTGGACCAAATGGGACCCAAAAACACATAGTCGACTCCCTCATCATGCGCGGCCAGAGCCTCTTCAACGCTGTGCGTAGACCGGCCAATCCACATATCTGGGCCGACCAGCTGACGTACGTGGTCGGTCGGTATGCCTCCGGCCGGGAGATGGATGCCATGGGCGGCTGACGCTAGTGCGATATCGACGCGATCATTCACGAAGATCTGAGCGCCCCTGGTGCTGCATATGGTCTTTGTTGCCAGAGTCAACTCGGTGATGCTCCGCGCTCCCAACGAACCCGTTCGGATATGGAGTGCGACCTGGGGAGATCGGGCAATTTCGGCCGCCCGCCGCTGGTAATCCGTCAGTCCGAGTATCGTGTTGTTGGTGACGGCGTGCAGTGGTGGCAGACTCCGGTTCACTCGAACCGGTCACCTCTTCTGGCGTTCTTGCCTCTCACCCAAGCTGTGGCTGCCATACGCTGGCGACCTGCTGGTTGGACGTCGAGGAACTGCAGTGCACCCTTGCCCGTCGCGACTATCAGTGCCGGATCGGTCTCCAGTATCTCTCCGGCAATGCCGTCCCCCCTCCATTCGTCAGCCAGCCTGGGTCCGAAGAGCTTCACTTCGCGGTCACCCAGAGTGGCACGTGCGCCAACCCTGGGATCGAGTGCTCTGACCAGGCGAGCGATCTCATCGGCCGTTCGGTCCCACACTATGCGGGCCATTTCCGTACCGAGTTTGGGAGCATACGAGGCTCTCATATGGTCCTGTTGCTGTAACTCGGCAGTGTCGGTTTCGATGAGTGTGAGTGCCTCCACCAGCGCAAGCGCTCCAAGTTCCGCTAGCCGGGCAGTCAGTTCTCCACCAGTTTCGTCTGAAGCGATGGGAGTGGCGACCTGGTGTATGATCGGTCCCGTGTCCAACTCCGGTTCCATCTGCATGATCGTCACGCCGGTTTCGCAATCACCGTTCAGAATAGCGTGCTCGATGGGTGCTGCACCTCTGAGGTGGGGCAGCAGCGAAGCGTGCACATTGATCATGCCCTTGGGTGGAAGGGCGAGGAGCGCGGAGGTGAGAATGTGACCGTATCCAACCACTACGCCCAAGCTGGGCTGGAGTGCCTGCAAGCGTGCCATGAACTCCAGGCCAGTAGGCCGTTCTGGCTGGATTACTGGCAGCTCCATGTCTTGGGCCACGGCCTTGATAGGAGGAGGTACGAGCTTGGAGCGATGGCGGCCCTTGGGTCGGTCAGGTCGGGTCACCACCAACTCTACGTTGAATCCTTCCTCTACAAGGGCCCGGAGCGACGGTACCGCGAAATCTGGAGTTCCGAAAAAGACCAGGCGCACGCTCAGCCCTTCCCTCCTGCCAGTGCAACTTCCTTGAAGTAGCCTGTCTTGCCCTTGCGCAGCTTCTTCCACTTCTTCATCAGCATGCGACGTTTGAGCGGGCTCAGGTGATCGAGAAACAGGATGCCGTCGAGGTGGTCGATCTCATGTTGAATGGCGCGTGAACAAAGGTCGGAGGCTGCTATCCGCACCCGTTGGCCCTCGAGCGATGTAGTCTCTACCACAATCTCTGCCGAGCGGTCAACGTCGCCGAAGATCTCGGGAATCGATAGGCATCCCTCCTCACCGCGAATCTTGCCGTCCCGTTCCACTATCACAGGGTCTATCAAGACGACTGATGGGGCTTCTCCCGCTTCGACTACGGCCACTCGTCGCGTCTCACCAACCTGATTGGAGGCGAGTCCAATCCCGTCGTCTGCTCGCATCGTTTCGAAGAGGTCTGCAACCAGTTGCCGCACCTCATCGTCGATCTTACCAACCTCCGTGGCACGCTGGCGGAGGACCGGTGAGCCCAAAAGGTGAATTGTCCGGATAGTCACTTACTCTTCTCGGGTGTCTCTCCAGGTGATCGAACGTCGGCAACCCGCTCCCTCTGCACCACCAAGCGGGCCTCTCCGCTCTTCAGTGTGAGTTTGTCGTCCTTGACGTGCACGACCTCGCCAACTATGCCTCCGGCAGTCACGATTTCATCACCACGCTTGATCTGCTGCAGGCGCTCACGATGCTTCTTCTCCTGCTGCACTTTGGGTCGAATGATCAGGAAGTAGAAGATGCCGAGGATCGCCAACATCTGGAATAGGAAGATTGCCATACCGCCACCGGGGGATCCACCGGCCGGTGTGAACAGAAAGAGGGCGTCAAGTCTCACAGCGTTCCTCGCGCGTTGTACCGAGTTATCCACTCGCGGCTCCACGATGCAAACCGGCCAGCCGCGACCTGTCCACGGGCTTCCTCAGATACTGCGATCAGGAATCGAACATTGTGCAGCGACAGCAATCGCAACCCGAGTAGCTCATCCGCTGCGAACAGGTGCCGCAGATAGCCGCGGCTGTATGTTCGACACGTCTCGCAGTCACAGGACTCATCTAACGGGGCGGGATCACGGCGGTACGCTGCGTTCCTGATATTGACTGGCCCGTCCGGTGTGAACGCGGTGCCGTTACGTCCGTTCCGGGTGGGAGCAACGCAGTCGAAGAGATCCAGACCCCGTGCAATGGCCTGTAGTAGGTCTTCGGGGAAGCCGACACCCATAAGATAACGGGGAATCGGGACCGGAAGCGACTCGGCCAGTCCGTCCAGTATGCCTAGCATGATCTCCTTTGGTTCACCGACAGCCAGGCCGCCAACGGCCAACCCCGTCCAGTCAGCGAGGGAGGTGATATGCCCTAGTCCAATCTGCCTCAGATCGCTGAACGTGGCCCCTTGGAGAATCGGCCACAAGGTCTGTCTCTCCGAAGCCTGGGCTGACAACGATCCGTGTCTTGCGCTACAGCGTTCGAGCCAACGCGATGTTCGTTCCAGCGCATCTGCGGCTGTAGCATGATCGACTTTGCCCGGAACGACGTGGTCGAAAGCCATCGCGATGTCGGCTCCCAAGGACCACTGTATCTCGACAGCCCTCTCCGGAGTCAGTTGGCGTCTCCGCCCGTCGACGTGCGATTGGAACTCAACGCCGTCCTCGTCGACTTTGCGAAATCCTGCCAGAGAGAAGACCTGGAATCCACCGGAGTCGGTAAGGATGGGGTGTGGCCAAGCCATGAATCGGTGCAGTCCGCCTAACTGAGCCACTACACCCTCACCGGGCCGCACATGCAGATGGTAAGTATTGGCGAGCAGCATCCTGGTGCCTACAGCCTCTAGGTCGAACGGTGACAATGTCCGCACGGTTCCCTGAGTGCCAACGGGCATGAACGCCGGAGTCGTGATCTCCCCGTGCGGCAGACTTAGAGTCCCGACCCGTGCGTAGCCGTCCGTGCTATCGACCCGATACTCGAACACAGTCACACGATTGCCATCGCGTCGCCATAGCTGTACAGGCGGTATCCGCGGGCTATCGCCTCCTGGTATGAATTCATCGTGGTGTCGTATCCCGCGAACGCTGCGACCAGCATGAGCAGCGTCGACCGGGGCAGGTGGAAATTGGTCAGCAGCGCGTCCACGATCTGAAACTGGTACGGAGGACGAATGAAGAGATCCGTCCAGCCGCTGAATGCTCGTACTCCACCGCTGGCACCCAACGCTTCCAACACGCGGGCTGACGTGGTGCCAACTGCCCACACCCTGTTCCCGCTTTGCCTTGCTCTCCGGACCAGTTCCGCTGCTGCTTCGGAGACCGAGTACCACTCGGCGTGCATTCTGTGGTTCGCCGGGTCGTCTGTCTGCACCGGCTTGAAAGTCCCTGGCCCAATGTGCAATAGCACCTCTGCAGTCGCTACGCCATGCTCGCTAAGCTGTGCCAGGGTCCTTTCCGTGAAGTGTAGGCCAGCAGTAGGAGCGGCCACGCTGCCGTCTTCCGTCGCATACACGGTCTGGTAACTAGCCTCATCTGACACCTCTGGTGCACGATGTATGTAAGGAGGCAACGGCACTGATCCATAACGCTCCATCAACTCTGTGCCGGTCAGGGAGCCCGACAGCCTGATCCGTCTCAACCCGCCACCCACCACCTCGACGATCTCCCCAACAGCGTCCTCTCCAAATCGCACCTTGCGGCCAACCTTGAGTTTCCCACCAGGGTGCACCATTGCCAGCCACGTGCCGTCGTCTGTCAAACTCGTTAGCAGAATCTCGGCTTCACGTCCGTTCTCCCGCAGTCCCCGCAACCGTGCCTTCATCACTCGGCTGACGTTGAGCACCAGCACGTCACCTGGCCGGGTCAGAGAGGGGAAACTGCCAAACGAACGGTGTTCCACAGACCCGGTAGCACGATTGACGACCATGAGCCGGCTCGCACTTCGGTCTGAGAGGGGCCGCTGAGCGATGGCTTCGGGGGGGTATTCGTATTCGAAGTCGGACGTACGGTGGCGTCTAGGCACTCGACCCTTCATCGAAGAACCCCGCTTGGGTGTTGCCAACTGGGGGCGTGTAACCAAAGTGTCGATAGGCCGCCGGCGTCGCTGCCCGGCCCCGTGGAGTGCGGTGCAGAAACCCCTGTTGGATGAGAAAGGGTTCGTAGACCTCTTCGAGCGTGCCAGGATCCTCGCCGACAGCAACGGCGATGGTGTTCAGACCTACCGGGCCGCCATCGAACTTCTCAATGATCATCTTCAGGATTCGTCCATCCATGTCGTCGAGTCCATACTCGTCGACGTTGAGGCCCTGCAAAGCCTCGCTGGCCACTGACTCGGTAATGCTGCCATTTGCCTTGACCTGCGCATAGTCGCGAACCCTGCGCAGCAGCCGATTTGCCACCCGCGGAGTACCGCGACTCCTCCTGGCGATCTCCAGTGCTCCCTTCTGGTCGATGGCTACGTCGAGGATTCGGGCCGAACGGGTAACAATCGTCTGAAGCTCTTCGGCCGGGTAATAGCCGAGGCGCTCAATGAGGCCGAATCGTGCCCGCATTGGTGGTGTCAGCATGCCGAATCGGGTGGATGCACCGATCAGCGTGAAGGGTTCCACCTTCATCGGTATAGTCTGTGCGTTTGGCCCGTCAGCAAGGCGCACGTCAACGTGGAAATCCTCCATCGCAGGATAGAGGAACTCCTCGAGCGTCGGCCGCAGCCTATGGATCTCGTCGATGAAAAGGACGTCAGCGCGCTGCAAGGTCGTGAGCAGGCCAACCAAGTCACCTGACTTCTCCAGCACTGGTCCGCTTGTCGTGCGGATGTTCACTTCCATCTCGCGGGCCACCATCATGGCCAGCGTGGTCTTACCCAACCCGGGTGGCCCGAAGAAGAGCGTGTGATCCAGCTGTTCGCCACGTTGTCGTGCTGCGTCGATGGCGATTTGTAGCCGCGCCTTGAGCTCTTCCTGTCCGATGAACTCCGTGAGTCGCTGCGGTCGCAACGATGCTTCGGAGGTGGACTCCTCGGGTAAGACTTCCGGGGTTGTAATTTCAGGACGGGTCACGATTTCTCTTTCGATTGCCAACGAACTGGTCGCTCGGACTGTTCAATCAGGTGCCGCTTGCGACATTGTACGCACTTGTCGTCGGATCGAGTGTTTTGGTCGGCGACCAGTTTCCTGTTGGTAGCGCCACAGGATGTACACAACCATTCAGCTGTTTTCATTTTCCTCTCGTCAGTAGTTGCAGAGCCGCTCTCACCAGCTCAACGGGATTGCCCGGTTGTCCCCCTGACAACACGGTTCGTACGGCACGATCTGCTTCCGCACTTCCGTATCCCAAATTGACCAGTGCAAAGACTGCTTGCTCCGCTGGAAGTCGGTCTTTACCCTGCCCCTCGGGTGCGCCGATGTCTCGCAGCTTGTCCTTCAACTCGAGTACGATCCGCTCGGCTGTCTTCCTACCCACGCCAGGAACCGTGCACAGAGCGGCAATATCACCGTCCTTGATTGCGTGGATTGCACGGCTGCTCAAACTGGACAGCATGGCGAGGGCCAGACGCGGACCGACACCATTTACTCCGAGGAGTCGCTGGAACACAGCCCTCTCGCCAACGTCATCGAAGCCATACAGCGACCAGCCATCATCCCGTACAACCGGCACGGTTCTGAGATCAACTTGTTGCCCAACTTGGGGTAGCCTCTCCAGTACACCGAGTGGCACTGCGATCTCGTAGCTGACACCGCCGGAGGTAGCTACCACGACTCTGTCGGTTGCCCTGTCCACCAGCGTTCCCCGCACAGCGGCGATCACGGTGTGGCCCTTAGGGTCATGAGGTAAGTCAACGCAATGGCACACGCGTCAGCCGCGTCATTGGGCTGAGGCGGTCCCTTCAGCCTGAGTAGCCGTTGCACCATGTAGCCAACCTGGTCTTTGGTGGCACGTCCCTCTCCAACCACACACTTCTTCACGCTGGCGGGAGGGAACTCCGCGACCTCGACTCGGGCCTTGGCCGCCGCTAGCAGCACCACTCCCCGGACCTGGCCCAGCTGAACGGTTGTACGCACGTTCTTGCGATAGAAGGATGTCTCGACGGCCACGACGGCGGGGCCGTGCCGCGCAATTAGCTGCTCGACGCCGTCGTAGATGCCAGCTAGCCGCACACCTGCCGCTGCTCGGGCATCGGTTCGGAGAACACCACATTCGACCAGGCGTCCAGGTCGTCCTCTCGCGGCCTCGACGACGCCATATCCCATGACGGCCGTGCCGGGATCGATCCCCAGCACACGTACGGTCACCCGCTGACCGCCGCTAGCGTCTCTTGATCGATGTCGAAATTGCTGAACACCTTCGAGACGTCATCGTGTTCCTCGAGGGCGTCTGCCAGCCTGAGCAGCTGTTCTGCCTCCTTCCCCTCAACCCGGACTATGTTCCGGGGTATCAGTGCGATCTCAGCCTCTTCGATTACGATCCCCTTTGCCTCCAGAGCTGCTCGTATGGTATCCAGCTGGGTGGGTTCGGTAGTTATCAGGTGTTGACCTTCCTCGGTCGCGATGTCTTCGGCGCCCGCTTCCAGCACCAACTCGAACACTTCATCCTCGGGATACTTGGCTGCGTCGAGACTCAGTTGCCCCTTCTTCTCGAACATCCAAGCCACGGAATTCGGTGCCCCCAGGTTACCACCATTCTTTGAAAATAGGTGGCGGATCGAGGCGACCGTGCGGTTGAGGTTGTCGCTCGTGACCTGTACCATGATAGCGGCGCCACCGGGTCCGTATCCCTCGTAGGTCGCCTCCTCATACATTACTCCCTCGAGTTCTCCAGTGCCTTTCTTGATCGCTCGGTCGATGTTCTCGGCGGGCATGTTGCTGGCCTTAGCATTCTCGATCGCTGTTCGGAGCCGCGGATTGCCCTCAGGGTCACCACCGCCCTGTCTCGCGGCGATCGTGATTTCCTTGATGATCTTGGTGAAACGGGCACCGCGCTTGGCGTCTTGTGCGGCCTTCTTGTGCTTGATCTGCTTCCACTTGCTGTGGCCGGCCATGAGCTCTCCTTACGGGCCGGGCGCTCGGCCGCGTAATGGTGGCAAGATACGCCCAAACACAGCAATATATAGAACACGGTTTAGGGTCGACAACGCGGCGGGCCAGAGCGTGACCCCATGTTCATACGGATTGCGGTTGGCGATGTGACCTGGCTGAGATCTCAGCGAGTTGGATCCAACATGTCTTCGAATCTCATCCACTGTCTGTGAAAGTAGAGATCGATGAATCCGGTTGGCCCATTACGGTTTTTGAGGACTGTCAGTTCGGTAGCACCCTCGACGTCGGGACCACCCGAGTACATGTCCTCACGATACAACCCGAGAACTATGTCGGCGTGTTGCTTGACAGAGCCGAGTGCGCCGAAATCATCCAGACTTGGGCGCCGGTCAGCTCGCGCAGCACTCTGTTCAGGGAGTTGAGCAACGGCCAGACACGCCACCTTCCTCTCGAGAGCCGAGGCCTTGAGCGCCCCGATAGCTGCTGCGCAGTCTTCTTCGTGGCTGACACGTCTCTCGGGAGGTGTCAGGAGCTGGAGGTAGTAGACGACCAGCAGGAGTGGTCGGTTTGCACATAGTAGAAGCTATGTTCAGGTGGGAGTGCAGGTTCAATATAGTGAAAATCTATCAGGCTCTGCAGCTCCTTTATATTAGGAAGTCTCCAATCTCCTGCACTGGAACCATCCGATAGACCACACTCTCCATCTGCCAATCCATTACAATCTGACAAGGCCTGTTCCCACGTTCTTGTACCAAAGCAATTTGTATTCTTTAACCAAATCAAACCTGTTAAATTATCAAGTTCTCCTAATGGGTCAGGTTTCAACACAACATTAGTTCTTCTCAAACTTGTAAGATGCTTACAGGCAGAATTCGATGAATTGGCCGCTGAGGTCAATCGTGTGGCCGGTAATACTCAATTCAACGGTAATAATCTGATTGGTGGCGCTGGAGTATCAATTAATGTGGCTCTGGGTACAGGTTCGGATATTAATATTCAGTCGGGTGACCTTACTATAGATACTACCGGTATGGATTTAACTACCGATGCTGCTGGTGTGCTGGCGACGATACAGAATAGTATCGAGCAGGCGAGTGAGTACCGGGGTTATCTCGGGTCGCAAATGAATCGCCTGGAGAGTACTGTGGAAGTTATGGAAATCGGTATCGAGCAGGCGATGAAGGCGGAATCGAGTATTTCGGATACCGATGTAGCGACTGAAGTAGCCAAAAACGCATCATACCAGGTTCAAGCGGAAATGGGAGTTGCTGTGCAGGCCCAGATGCATACGATAAATAAGACAATTCTGCAGTTACTGTGATTTTAGAAGTACTTAGCTGGCATGCAATTTCCTTTGAGTTTTGGCTCCCCGATTACTACATTCGAGGACAAGCTGATTGGGTTTGAATTGGGTTTGTTTTGGCTTTGTTTTCCCATTTCACCAAATGTCCACTTGCACTTATTTACTTGTCAAAGAAGAACTTAGGTCAAATTCGTAAAACTTGACTTTGGGTTTGTTTTGCATAATTTGCTGAAAATTTCGTACGAATTCTTTCGTAGATTCTTTAAGGTGGAAAATCCCAAAATTTTCAGCACAAATCCGAAACTCGAATCCTTCGGCTTCGCTCAGGACAGGTTCTGAAATCCGAAACAATATCAAATTCCTTAATGTCTTAAATTCAAAACGACTACTT
>Ga0209536_100001243_pt1 | contig 42246 bp, 58 predicted proteins | sample DeeMarSeWOR28_12_FD_187461 | JGI IMG/M metagenome (GOLD analysis project Ga0209536, IMG submission 187461) | Marine sediment microbial communities from White Oak River estuary, North Carolina - WOR-2-8_12 (SPAdes) (version 2) | ecosystem: Environmental > Aquatic > Marine > Intertidal zone >...
CATACCGCGGATCGATAAGGAGATTATGTGGGCTTCACAGAAGCGCTGGGAAGATGGTATTGACACCGGGAAGAAATTCGGCCGGGAGGAGCTGATGCAGAATTTCCTGTACAATTCCGAGGAATTCCAGCGCCGGCTACGTGAATATATCGATGGCCGTGACACCTTCCCGTCGCTCAAAAAAGCCGGCCTCATCGTGAAGGATTATCCCGACGCCGTGGTTTATATCAAAATGAAGGACGTCTTCGGAGAGAAGACCGAAGAGAAAGAGGAGGAACCATGCCCGAATTCAACGACTACGAATACGACCGAGTCAGAGCCTGTGTGAAGCATCTCTACAGCAGGGAGAACACGGTCACCGGCGAGGACATCCAGGAGGGGATGTGCGCCATCATGCGCGTCGACGCCGAGAAAGAGAAGGAGAAGAAGGCCCTCGGGATCGGCGCCCACATCAGGCTCCTCGAGGACGCCCTGGCCGTCAACGACAATCCAGACGCCTGGGACCATGGCGCCGTCATCGGCCTGTTGAAAGCCGTCAGGGATGGAACGGAGAGGATCTTTGATCAGGAGCTTCAAAATTTCCCATGGCCCACAGGGATTACGGCACAGAAGGTAAAAAAAATAAAAAAACTCGTCTGCGAGGATCCCGTTGTGGAGAAGGAAGAGGAGAAGCCGGGGGATCCTGACGTCCCGGGACTCAAAGACCGAAATCCCTATCTCCCTCTCAAAATGCAAAAATACCAGGCGTGTTACATCCGCGCCAGCCACAACGCACCAGAAGTCCCGCGCCTGAATACCGTAGAGGAGCTCCTGCAACAGGTCATGGATGGCATCATCGAGATCATCGACGACGAGATCCGGCACAACGCCGGCCACTTCGAGCCCACATGCTACACCCTGAGGACCCTCAAGGACCGCATCTGTGGATATCGCATCGTCGGAGAGCAAAAGGAGAGGCTATGAGAATTCCTATCACCGCCGTTCGCGAGTTCGGCAAAAAACACAAACTCCGCCAGCTGGTAATCTACGGCTGGGATGGGAAACAGGAACACATCGCCACCTGGGGACAGGACACCGAGGACTGCTCCTATGCGGCCTCTTTCGGAAACCACCTGAAGCGCCGCCTGGGCTGGCCGACAAAATTAAGACAACAGCCGGCACGGATCAGGGCCATTATGAAACGGAAAAAACTCCTGCAACAAGAGAATAAGGCCCTCAGGGAAAAATTGAAATCATACGAAGGAACATATGCCCTCCTGGGCGTCCAGAAGAAATAAGGAAAAAATAATGCCACTATCAGATCCAAACGCCGCCATCAAACAGCTTCAGCGCATCGCCCTGCTCCACCAGGAGACCCTGGACATCATGTTTACCCGCCTGGACGACCCGGAAGGCGGAATTGAGTGGTCCCGCTGGATGGCAATGAGAGACCGGCTGCTAGAAGCGAGCAAAGAGCTCAGCAGCCTTGAACAATAGGAAAAGTAAGTGACAAATCAATTAATCGGCTGGGGGACAATCATCGGCCTCATTCTACTCTGTATCGTCCTCTACCTGTTCACAAGGAGTATGGAAGACGGAGGATAACCACATGGTCCGAGGATGGGTACCCCTGCATCGGGCCACGGAACGGTTCCTCAGAACCAGACCAGCCTGGGAATCCAAAGTATTCAACCTCCTCGTATCTAAAATGTACTTCGAATGGGGAGAAAAACGACGCGACCAGGATAGGCCCTACCAGAGATTTATTTATTGCAAAAGTCCATGCACTATCACTGTGCCGAAGATTATCAAATTAACGCACGAGAAAATCAGCGAGAAACAAGTACGGCGAATGCTCAAAATGTATGTTGAACGTGGTATATTGAAGCTCGCCCGAAAGCCGCATAAAACCGAGATTTGGCTCTGCGATGTCCAGTCACTTTCCCAAAATATGTCCACTACTATGTCCAGTCAGAAAACAGTACCTACCTCACAGAAAACAAAAGACTTATCTTTTGATAAAAATAGAGGGATGTCCACTACTATGTCCAGTCACAAATCGAAATCATGTCCAGTCACTACCCGGCAACCCCATGAATCAAAAGAGGTTAAATACCCCTCTGATCTCTTCTTAAGAGATTATATAGATATTAATATATATTGTGAACAGGAAAAGAGGGACTTTTATAAAAATGTATGGCAGGGGTTTTTAAGAATAATGGAAGAAAAGTTCGATAGACATTCGTTCAATACTTGGATCAAACCACTTAGACCCATGATAAGAAAAAAAGACCAGGTCCTCATAATCTTCTCTCCTAATCCATCCTTCCACACATGGATAAAAGAAAACTACGGGGACCTGATCTCAAAAGCCGTCAGTTCGTTAAAATCAAAATATCAGGATTCGATCCAGATACGATTTCAACCCCTCAATCCTCCTCCGGATCCGCAGCACCAGCGACCTCGCTCCCGGGCCCGTCTGTAGGCTCACTCTCAGGATGAGCAGCCTTCGATCCGTAAAAAGGCGTAGGCTTGTCAAAACCCTCAGGCTTCTCAGGCGTGGGAGCCGTGACCGATGGATCCGTTACCCGTGGACCAGGTACCTCCTGAGGCGCCCCCTGCTTCTTCTTCAGCTTGAAAATAGCCCTCAGCTTCACCTGGCCCGTCTTCGTCAAAATCGTCGCTTCCCGTACCTTCACCCGGGCAAGCATGAGCTCCTCTGCATCACCAGAGATCTTCTCCACTACCCCTAAATGATGCTCCACAACCTCCAAAACCTCCGATGGATCCACACCAGGTACTTCACCAGGCGGTAAACCTGGATCCCCTGGACGCGGAAAAGAAATCTCCTGACCATTACTCAATACGTATACAAAACCAGGAACCTTCGGATGCATACAATACCTCCTTTTATGAGAAAATTATAGGGAAACAGCTAACATCTACCACCATATCACCACGTTCAACTGGTGTCAATCAAAAAAAAATCGGGGGAGGTAATGGTGGGGGGTGGGGGATTTTTTCGCGGTCGCATTTTTCACCCCTACCCCCCCCTTATTGTAGGATTCATTCTCTGCCGCCGGTTGGATCCTCTGCCCTGGCCAGGGAAGAGAAGAGAAGGGATAAGTCATTGTACGGGAAGGGGTTATCTCTGGAAATATCGCCGCGGCCAGGATACGCGCCTGGTTGACATAATACTCCTTATCAGACGTTTATTCCCTGTAAGTCATTGCATCTAAAGAGAAACGGCGGCGGCGCTTGCAAGATTCATGCCGCGGCGGCGGCGGCGGCCGGAAAAAATGAAAAAAACCGCGGCGGCGGCGGCGGCGGATAAATCAGAACAAATCCCGGAGTGCCGAAATTTTTCACAAAAGAGACAATTTTTTTCCGTTTTGCCGCATTTTTTGACAATGTCCGCGGCGGCCGAAATTCGCGCAAGTGATTGAATCCAAACGTCCGCCGTCGATTTTGGCAAAGTGTGGCATGGGATTTGCATCTCTCAATTGATGCCATGAAAAATTCAATCCGCCGCAAAAAAACAAGATTCACGCCGAAAAACGGCGGCCGTTTCTCGCGCATATACCACGCGCTTGCACACTACATGGCATTCCTTACATTCCATAACACCTTTATTATCAACACGTTATATACCATACATGGGGATGTACTGGTATATAGCATTGTCCGGCTGTGGGTAACAGTACGGATAGAGGAGATTAAATCATGGGTAAAGGATACAATGAGATTAGATACTGTTCTGATATCGGCATGTATGCTCTGGACAGAGCGCCGTCAACTTGCAAGTATGCTACAGCATATTGCAGAAAACATTGCTATAACCTTAAGCTTTATATCTGCTATAAGGATATGCGTAAGAAGGATATACGCAATGAATTGTACTGGGATAACGTCCCTGTAGATTATTTTACCATGCATATAAATCAGAAGAGAAAGTTTCAAACGGATAGATTCCGTTTTTGTACACGTGGTGAACAGTTGAGCTCTGCGGCGGACATCGAGAAGACCGCGGCGCTTGTAAGTACCAGGAAACAAACGACTTTCTGGATTCCGACTCGAGCTTGGAGAGACCCGCAATTGCGGCAACTCATTGAAAACAAACTATTTCCGCTCGGAAACGTCCGAGTGCTAGCGTCGATCGATCCGAGCAATTCACTGGAAGAGGTTGAAAACATTGCACTTAGGGGCTGGAGCACGATGTTCTTCGGGAATGATTCGGTGCATCCCCTTGGAAATAAAGCAGTTAAGTGCCCTAAAACGTGGAAGAAAATTGACGGCGCTTGTGCAACATGTACAATGGGATGTTTCAGCGACGAACAAAAGCATGTATGGCTCTCAAAACACTGATTATAGACCATTTAGGTCAGAAGAGGAGGATATCATGACCGGTAAAAAGAGAACGTATCGTAAGGCCTTTTGTTTCAGCATGAAATTAAGCGTGGATGTATTTCTGGAGAGGGCCTCTGCCTTTATACAGCGCTTTCATGTAAAGCGTATCGGCAAGGATGCCATAATGCAGCTGCTCTGGATGGACTGCCTGGCCCGTGACCGTGGTATGGCCAAGGAATTCATGGCGTACAGGCATGGGGTGCCGCAGTGGATTTCCTTTAAGTCCAGCGCTGTCAAGAGGATGGAGACCTCTATGGATCATGAGGATGAATCTGTACTGGAGATCATCCTGAAATAATAACCCTTTAGATCAGAAGGAGATGGAACGATGATAACTTACACAGGCAAACACGATGTTAAGACGGCGATGCGGATCCTGGTGAACGAAATGCAGTCCACCGAGATTCCGGCATTCCAGCAGAGCAAGATAGACTATTCTATTGCAGGGATTTACGGCGATACCGAGAGCCGTTGGCACTTCTGGATTCACCCGTTGAATGGTGGTTGCGTATACCGCATTGACTCTCGGCAGTTGGTGGCTGCGGTCAAGCTGAACAGGGATCGCAACTTCCCTCTGATTGTACTAAAGCCGTCGGTGATGAAGGACGACCGGACGTTTTACGCGCTGGCCAGGCAGGTGATTTTGGATAAAGACGAGCGCCTGACGGACTTCGCAAAGCGTTCTACCATGAAGGTTTACTGATTTTGTTGCTCTACCGTAGCCTCGGGGGTGAGGAGCTCCCGGGGCCTCGGCGGGGAAACAAACCAAGCCCCGGGAAAGGAGATTTAGCGATGACTAAATCATTGAAAGACAAGGGGATGTCGATGGATGAGGTCCTGGATCTGATCCGGGACGACCAGGTTCCGGCGGAGACGGTTCCGGCCGGGTGTTATGCGGTGCTGATCCAGGCATATGGCAGTGCCAGCAGGAAGGGCTCTGTGGATGGTGAATTCTATGAGATGCATGAATACCCCTTCATGAGCTCGGATCCGTACCTGGTGGAAGTGGTCGAGACTGAGGACGTCGCGCTGGCCAGGGCTGCCGCGAACGGTCTGGCCCATGGGGTGATCGCGGCGGGGCTGCCTGGTGTGCCGGGGTTCCGCTCGATGGGGCGCCGGGGCTCTGGATGGTGGCTCCAGACTGATGACTTCGGAAAGCTGTCCACGCATGATGTGCCCTATCCTGAAGAGCAGGGTTATTGGTTCGAGATCACTGTGCTGCACATCACGAGCACTGGCGGGGAGCCGTACAAAGTCAGCAAGTTCTTCACTGGCAAGGGGTTGCACAAATGTGACCGTTGCCACGAGAATCAGATCGGACCGCGGATGCACAAGGTCAAGAAAGCAGACGGCAGTGATGGCCTGGTATGCAACAGCTGTATCCAGGAGCTCTGGGACAGCATTGATGGGACTGAGATTTAACCCGTATCGATCAGAAGAGGAGGTCTGATATGTTTACGAAAGAAACCATGCTTCATGTTCACCTGACCTGTAATCACTATCCGCCGCCAGCTGGTCCTGCGCTGGGCTTTATCAAAAGCTTATGCACCCAGGCCCTGGAAGCTGCGGCCGATGATGACTGGGAGCGCAAGCTGATCTGCCCCCTGACGAACCGGAAGCTGGACGCCCTCTCAGTTAGCAAAGTGATTGAGGACTGGCATCTGCATTCATTTTTGGAAGAAGTAGAGGAGCTCGATGAGCTCGGAATGATCGAGGAGAAAGGAGAAGCCGATGACGACTAGATTTGAAACCAAGCAACACCAGCTGGAGATGGCCAAGGAGCGCCACCGTCGGGAGAAGCAGGACATGCAGGAACTTTTCAATACCCTGGAGGCAGCGCTGTACAAGAAGGCCTATCCCAGGCGGAAGCTGATCCGGCACAAGATCAGCCAGCACAAGCCCTGCCAGGAACTGTTCCAGGTATTCAAGGGCAAGGCATACGAGCTGGGCAAGCGCCAGCAGGATGAGGTCCAGGATCTCGAGCGCCAGCTGTGCGAGATCGCCCAGAAGGAGCCCGTTCCCCTGGCCGAGGAGTACACAAAATTCCGACATGTCAGCACTTGGACGTTTTCCACCCAGGGATGGGGCGCCCAGAAGTACGCCAAGGGAGAGGCCACGGTCAGCGCTCTCGAGATCGCCACGACCCTCCGCCGGGAGCACGGTGACAAGATCGATGCCAAGTACCTGCCGCTCACCCTGGTCGTCCCGGTGCTCGGCACGGGGGATCACGGCGGCAAGGTCCAGGGCTACGACGTCCTGGTGAAAACCACCAAGGCCGGAGTCAAGCTCCTGAAGAAGAAACCCGGCTTCGACCTGAAAGAATGGGTCAGACAGTGCTGGGCGAATGGCATCAACCCCCGGGTGATCAATCCATTCCTGCCCCACGGCTTCGAAGCCAAGCACGGGCTGGGCTTTTTCGGCGGCTACCTGAAAGGAGTCAAGCGGTAGCTGCCCGGGGCCCGGGATCTCGCGGCGGGGATCCCGGCGCTCCCAGGTTCCACGGGGAACATCCTCTCCGCGGGACCCGGGAGGGCAATGACGCCCCCAACAAAGCCATGAGGAGGTTTACGATGGCGAAAGAGAAAAGAACAATCGATGCAGATATTCTTGGTGAAATCCAAGGCTACCTGGAAGACCGACTGATCACCCTGGAATGCGAAAAAGATTCCAGCGATGATCCCGACGAGAGTATTGAGCGTGACATCGATGATCTGAACGCTTGGATCTCGGCGCTGGAGGGGGTGTAACATGGCACAGGAATCAAGGTTCTTATCATCAAAGGAGAGAACCGGCAGCACAACGGAGTTTGGCGGGTGGAAGGTTATATCTACTCTTACGGGACAGACTACCTGGCCGGAAGTTCCACCGGTTCTCCCGCATCCGATCGAAGAGAACATCCACAAGCCCGTTATACTACACTGGCGCCACGATGACAAGGCCTATGCGCTGCCTGGTACGATTAGCCTGGGATCCGTTCCTGGGCTGTATCATTTCGAGTGCGATGATGAGACTGGCCGCACCGGCTGGACGTTTGCCGAAGAAGAGGTCGCCAAGATCGAGGGCTATAACGTCTACCTGCAAGGATGGTGAGTCATGGCAGAGATAACCTATTTCGCACACTCTATGCGGATCTACAACACGGAGGAGGAGGAGCAGCTGCTGGCCAGGATCCAGAAAAAATTCGGCGGCGAGGTCCTGAATCCGAATTGTCCCGAGGTCTCGAAGGCCCGGGACCCCATGGATGCATGCTATCTCATGATCACTGCTTCTCAGCGCCTGGTGTTCAGCGAGCACCAGGGACACCTTGGCCGCGGCGTGTACTCCGAGATCCTGTTCGCCCGGAAGCGGCAGATGCCGATTTACCTGGTGACCAGGTGGCGGGTGAAGCGGTACAATGGGTACTTCGAAATCGTGGATCCGAGCGACTGGAAAATCAGGTACGCCAGAAGGCTCAGAAGAGGGGGCCGCAAATGAAAACACTGAAGGGATTGTTCCGGTGCCTGTCCTGTGGCTGCGACAAGTTCGTGCACTATCATGCATATGAATCGCCACTGGATACGGCCTACCTGGCATGTGATGCCTGTGGCCAGCGATACTACCATCTGGAAAAGGAGAAAATAGATAAGGCAGAATAGCCCATATAACGCTCTCAGGGGGCCTGTAAGCAACTTTCTTGTTTCGGGCCCCCGACCTTTGTCTGCCCTCGGCTGCTCTCGAGGAGCGCCCAGCTCGCCAGAGTGTACTATGATTTCACAAACAGATCAGAAGAGATGGTCAGTATTTCTTGGGCGGTGGATGTGCGGCCAGGTAGTCTCGGGCCTCCTGCCCTGTGAGGAAGAGGGCCTCGCCTGTATCCTCGTCGATGATCTGGACCGCCTCTTCGTCCGTGTCCCTCTCAGGCGGCAGCGGAGGCTTGATTTTCTGGAGCCACCTGGTGGTCAGCTCCATGCGCCAGGCGAACGCCCGGTCCTGGTCGGCGCCGGGCATCATGTTCCGGGCTGCGGTCCGCGCCAGGTTGAAAGTGATCATCGATTCACCGATGGCCATGCAGCAGAATTCCATGGCCCGGTAAAAATTGGGATCGAAGTTGAACCAGTCGCGCATGGTCCGGTGGGACCGGCCAATCTTGTCGGCGATCTTCGAGAGGTTCGGGGAGAGATCCTTGACAGCATAATCGATCAGAAGCTCGAGCGCCCAATACTGAACCGGTCTGAGTTTGGGGCACCGGTTCCGGGTCTTCTGGTCCAGCTTCGCTTTGATCCGCTCCCATGGAGGCAGGACATAATCGGGATCTTCCGCCAGGGGGAGACCGGCATCCCACTCCGGCTCCGGGAGATCAGGATCCATCGGCGCCGGCAGCAGGGCCTTTACCTCCTTATCCATCGCGTTCTCATAGGACTGCTTTTTATTCCTGAGGATATGGTGTCCGATCTCATCGTCTCTGAAGGGTTCTTTCTTGGCCATGATTTTCATGGTACCACAAAATAAAAACCCGGCCAAGTCCTTTCGGCTCTCAGCCGGGCGAGATGCAGACGCCTAAGAAAACCACCAGGGAGAAGATAACTTACGTGCGACATCGTTGTCAAGTCAGAATTTTTACCGAATGTGGGCAACTCTTTTCCACTTTTGTTATTTTGGTCGGCTCGCCCGGACAAATCATCTGTTGAGAACAAAGGCCTTATCCTTTATTAAAAGAAAAGGCATTGAATTTGCATATTATTAATGATAAAATTGGATGCAGAAAGGAGGTGATTCTATGACAGAGAAAAAAGAGAGCAAGACGCCTTTTGAGGTTGAGTTTGAGGAGCTCACAGCCGCCCCCCCCCTGAAGCCCGGGACTCCGGTTATTGCCTGGAACCCTTACGGGCACTCCCTCACAGACAAGGGAGGAACTTTTCTTAAAAAGGGATTCGTAGTCCGTAAGAGAGCAGAGAAATATGAAGTCTGCCTCGAGACAGATCCCGGCCACGTCAACCACAGATGCATTTCGAGAGACGATATTTACACCACGGAAGAAACTTCTGAGCTATCCCGTCGGGTCTTCGACGAGTTCCAGAAAAAGATAGTTCATTTTAATGAGCTGGGGGAAAAGCTCTTCCGGTCGATTACGACCTGGAGAGAACAAGCGTAAGATTTAGTGCTTGACAAATTTCAACTTTCAACTAATATACCGACATGAAAGGAGGACAAATGAGAAAAGCAGGACGATCTCTCGAGGTCATCACGGTGACCCAGTCATCGCAGGGATCCGAGAGAAAATGTTTGAGAGATTACAAGCTCTCGAGGATCGATGGTCTGAAGCTGAAGATCGACAAGCCGTCATTCAAATACGGCAAGGCCTTCCATGATATTCAGGCCAGGTACTTCGGCGGCGCCACCATCGAACAGTGCATCGATTACATGGAGCTGGTCCAGCTGCCCATGATGCCGGAAGATGACAGGAAGGGTTATGCCGGCCTGATCAAGGGCTACTTTTCCAAGACTGAAGAGGGCAAACCCTACGGGCTGCACCGCAGGGATCAGAGCCTTTACTTCCCTGAGGTCCGCATCGAAGTCCCGTTCATCGCCGGCCGTAAACAGAAAATGCACGGCGTGATCCTGAAGGGCGTGATCGATCTGATCGCCTACGATTACTACGATCGTGAAGGCGAGCGCATGTACTATGCATGCCTGGTCGATCATAAAACCTCCACCAGGAAAATGGACCTGACCTTGCGGCAGTGGTCCTTCCAGCTGTACTACTACCGGCTGCTATTCACGACAGCAGTGGCGATCTACCGCGACAGGAAGAAGCTCCGCAAACAGTCCTCGTCCCTGCTGAAGGGATTCTCGATCGATCCACCGGAAGCCATCACCGACGATCTCATCGAGCGGATGATGGAACCCGAACCCCGCCTGGTGTACAACTACGCCATCAAGTCCCAGGCCAAGAAGACCGAACCGGTCTACACCCCTGACAAATACCAACTGATCCAGGTCCCCAAACACAACAAGGAGCTCGAGGCCTTCATGAACATTCGCATCGAGCGCCATGTCGCACGGATCCGGGAAGCGAAGCGCTTTGATCGCTGGCCGCAGGAACCGCTCAGCTGCTATGACGAAGCCTCCAAATTTTCCGAGTGCCAGTTCTATTCGAAGTGCGTCATGCACGACGATTCCAAGTACGTGGTCGGCGACCCGTGGGGTGAGCTGCGCCAAGCCCGGGGTGAGTCCGAAGCCAGCAATTTCTTTTCTGCGGAGAACGGGGGATAAGCCCTGAAAGGAGGAGAAGCATATGGTAACAACATTACCCGAGAAGCCAGTAGCCAGAGATACCACCACCATGCATGAAATCATCTGGCTCTACGCCCAGACGCGGTGGGGCAAGACGCGCTTCCTGTTCACCGTGAACTGTGTCACGGATAAAAATAAATCCGGGCACAACCTGGTCCTCGATTTCCACCAGGGCAAACAGACCCGGAATGAATCCGGATACAAGCTCACCGTGGAGGATTGGGATCACTATATCGAGATCGCAAAGGATCTCTACAAGTCGGGCGGCAAACAGTTCAGCTTCGTCAGCTGTGACCAGTTGGACGGCATGTATAACATGGCTGCCGCCTATCTTCTGAAGAAGCACAACATCACCAGCGGCTTCGCCCATGAGACGGACATCCCGTACAAGGGCACCAAGCTGGTGGTCCAGGAGGTTTACCGCTCACTTCTGAAGATCTCCAGTTTCGACTGGGTGAAGACAGTCTTCGTCACCAGCCAGGAGACCCTCAAAGATATCCAGCAGCGGAGCGCCTACCAGAAGACCCTGCCGGGTCCTCTGACAGGAGCTGCAAACGAGGAGCTCATCAAGAAGCTGACGCCGCATTGCCTCGGGATCCTGTTCGGTGACAAAGAGACCAACGACCAGGGAGAGGAATCCCGGGTCTTCAGGCTCGACTCTTCCATGTTCCATTATGCAGGATTGAAAGTGGACGACGTTCCCGATACAATACCAGCAGACTGGAAAGAGTTGAGAAAATACCTGAAGGTGTAGCACACCATGACCGAACCGTGGGTATGCGAAAAATGCGGGAGCTGTTGCCAGGATGTAGGTCTCTGGAAGCCATGGAGGTGGATGGACCGCGGTGATGGCGCCTGTATTTTTCTCACCCACAATAACCTTTGTTCCATCTATGAGCGCCGGCCATGGTACTGCCGGGCTGACAAGCGCATGGTCACCCCAAAATTCCAACGCGCCCTGTGTAAATTCGTACAGCAGGGAGGTATCCGAAAGCACTTCAAAGAGGTCGAGGCCGGCACGTTCGATGTTATAAAGGCAGTTGAAAAACTGACGGAAAAGGAAGGAGGTGCTGATGAGCGAACTGACCCAGTGTAATTGTTGTGATCTCCGGGCAATTAAAGCATCCGCGAAAAAAAAGGGAGAGAGAACGATTATCCGACCCAGCAAGGATGGAGGCTTTGATATCCTCTGTGTCCCCAAAAATGTTAAGCTGTCTGATCCTATCACCACAGAAGAGCGGGACACATACTTCGCCGCCTGGATGATGGCCATTACTAATTCCTGTTGTTGCTGAGAGGGGGTGACAACATGACCAGAAAACTACCACTGTTCAAGGACTATGAAAGGAAGCCACGGAAGCAGGGTCCTCACGGTATGCTCGATGGGATTAAAATCAACATCGGGCTCGGCCGCCTGGTGGACTGGATCCGCAGGAAGAGAACGAAGCGGAAACTGAAGAAGGGGTTCAAACGGCTAAAGGGCAAAACCTCCGTGAAGATTTCCAGCCCGTGGAAACCACCGAAAAAAGTCTTCGAACCAGAGGAAGGATTGAAGGCCAAGCCCATTATGGATCCGCCAAAAAAGATGGATTCCTTCGATCAAATAAAGCAGATCCTGGACGATGGCCGAGTTACTCCCGAACTGCTATATACGGAGAAAAACATGCCAGAAGAATATCCAACCGATCCGGCACTGTGGCCGGAGGACAGAAAGCTGGTAAATGCAGATGGCTGTGAAATAGCCGATCTGATTGATGCAATCAAAGAGGTCGCCAGACGCCAACAGGCAGGGGATTCCCGCGATTACTGGGAAATTTTAAAAGAGGTCTATGATCTCCGAAAAATTCTCAATCGCTTTATCAACCTGCCTCAGGAACTGTGGGATGAATACGGCATCACGCTGTCATCTCATGGAATTAATGAGCTGATATGGAGGCTCAAGAAATTCCAGTTCCCGCCCAGCTAATGAGCGATCTCTTCGGGGCGCGGCAGGGTTCGTCCCGGGTGGTATGGTAAGCAGTCGCAATCACTTGTTCGTAGCAGGGAGGAACGCGACAGCCTCTGTGCCGGCGCTGCGTCCTTCATTCAATGGAGGAAAAATTGAAAGCATTGAGTTCTTTCCCCGTGGTTTTAGTAATCGCCTATTTTTTAGCAATTGGATCCTGTTGGAGTCAGCCGGATCCCGAGGACCCCGGGCAACCACCGCCCCAGGTCCCTGGACAACCACCGCCCCAGGTCCCACCGTCTTCTCCTCACTTCTCTGTTGAGATCCCTGTCATCCATCAGACCTATGGTAAGCCATGGGTGGATGCATGTGATATGGATCGCGACGGTGACCTGGACATAATATTAACCTATTGGCAGAAGCCGAACCAGCACCAGTACAAGGCTATTGAGGTATGGGAAAATACCGGCACCAGCTTTAAACCGCTCTGGTCAGACGCCTGGGAGGATCCACGCCCCTTCACTTATGGCGCCCATGGGCCCTGTGCTGTTGCAGATTTCGGCGGAAAGGAAGGTGCAGAAATTGTTCTTGTTAGGTTTGAAGCTGGCCGCTACATGCTCCGCTTTTTGGATGCTCTCAATGGGCGTATCAAACGTGAAGTTGCGGTGCCATCTTGGACTGATATCACGAAGGGACCGACGGCTGTACATCCTTGCAATATATCTCGGCTACGTGGCGATCATTATTCTGATGTGGTCGTGACCTGGCCAGATAAACAGGCCCTGACTGTACGCCGGCTTCGGTGTTATCGGGCCAGCAACAATGAGATGTTATGGGAAAATTTTCTCGAAGCTGAAGGTCGACACAATCCCCGCTGGTCCACTGACGAGATCACAGTCATAAGAAACTGGGCCGACAAGCGGGACGCTTTCTTCTTCGGCTTCGGCGTGATCGGTCCGGAGGGCGACGGATCCCTCGGTCAACCGGTGGGATATCACAGCCCTTCGGTCGAATGCCTCAAGTGCAATGGCGAGGACCTGGATACCAGGGATCCTTGGACACAGGCCGTGACATACGGGACGCAGACCTATCCCATCATGTTCGCCGCCTCCGGAGGAGAGATCTACTATTATCCAGAGGTCACCACCTGGTGCAAAGATGGCACCCCTGAGGATCCCCGGCTCTGCTATTGGGAATATAGGGAGAACGGCATTTTCGTTCCGCCCATCACCGATATGATTATGGATCTCACCAGGCTGAGTCAGGATAAAATCCTCTTTACCATCTGGCGAGGAGAAGGCACTTATGAGGCCGGCATCTTTAACCGGCGCGTCCTGGAATTTTACGAGCAGCGCGTATTCGAACCCAACCCGGCCAGCATCTTTAACCGCATTGAATGGGATGGGGACAAGAAGACCGCGGAGATCCTGGGACGCAAAGGAGTCTACAACGAAGAGTTCGATCTGATCCATAAGCGGATCGGAAATTTCAATCTTGGTAACCGCTTCTGTTTCGATTTCGATGGGGACGGCCGGCAGGAGTACGGCTTCTTCCAGAGCATCAAAGGGATCGAGAAAAAGAAGGTTATCTTCGTCGCAAACAAGGAGGACAAATGAAATTAACCACCGTCAAATATATTGACATCTCGGAGGTCTCTCTGCGGAAACTGGTGAAGGAGCTCGACGCATTACATGAGCTCCCGAAGCCGCCGGCCACCGCCACGCTCACTACCACTGACACGAACATCTTCTTCCGGGTCCCCCTGGAATTCCAGAAGGTGGACCAGGAGACCCTGTTCGGAGATGGTAAAGAGGGAGACGTAGGTCTCCAGCCCGTGACCGAGGATACGGTTGATGGTTACGATGAGACCGGACCGCATGGCGAGACATATGGTCCCACCGAGCCCACGCATGCCGCGGAGATCCCCAGTGAAGATCTATAGCATTGTCACATTCGACCCGGGGAATGACGGAGGCGTTGGCCATGCCATTCTCCGGGTCTATCCTGAGGAGGGACGCGCCGAGATCGATCCCATCAATGTCTGGATCATGCCATATGTCGTCGAGACCGTTGAGCGGAAGACGAATATCCAATGGAACAAGGCCCATCCGGACAAGAAAAAGAAACCCGAAAGCTACAAGCGCAGATCCACAGACCATCGAGGCCTGACTCTGGCCATGAAAGAAATCGTTAAGCACACCAGGCGGCTGGAAGAAAACATGCATAATAACGGACAGCTCAACCGGGCCCTGACAATTCCAATCATAGCGTTTGTTGAGAAAGTGAATCCTTACAGCTATTTCTTCGGAGGGCAAAAAGCAGCACAGAAAATAGGTCCGAAGCGATCGGACCCTTGGAGCATGCAGGGCGCACCTGGTGACGGCGGAGAGGGCCAGGCACCACAGCAGGGTAATATCTTCCAGAGCCCCCACCAGGTGTGGGCCTTCGCTGGTTCAGTGCATTCAATAAAGCAGGTCTTGGCGGATTACAACATCAAAGGGGTCGAGGTCACGCCCCAAGCTTGGCAGAAGCACTGCTTCCCGCACTCCCCGCTCCCGAAGCGGAGTCCGAAAACGGAGGCACAGCGCAACCAAGCGATGGCCACCAGGCTCACGGCCCTCTTTCCCCTCTTCCCATTCCCAAAGCGTACGCCCCGGGCTAAGACCCTTCATACCGGAGGCGTGGTGGCGGGACTGCTATTCGATTATGCCAAAACCCATGTTTTGAATCAGGTTCTAACGGCAACCTACAACCAGGAACAGGCAAGATCGATATAAAAAAATCCCCGGGGCGGTCTCAAACCCCGGGGATATTTTTTTGTCAGGACGCGATTATGCGTTCCAGAGTGCGTCCTGGTCGTCCGGCTGAGCGTTGTCACCCGCTGTGGATCCACTCGCCACGGACCTTTCGATGAACTTCTGGACCGCGTTGAAGTGTTTCTTCTTGATCTGATCAAAGGCCTCTACATCATCTCCGAATTCTTTTTTGATGAAGGCGTAGATCTGTTCATTCGAAATCTCGGATTCCATGAGCAGCTTGCTCAGAGTCCCGATGGCGGCTTTCGGGAGAGGATCCTCTCCGTTGGTTTTCTGCGCTGGAGCTCGCCCGGCTCCTGCTGGCGGTGCGCCAGTGCCGGCCGGCGGAGCTCCTCTATTGGGGGGCCTGGAGGTTTTCTTAGCCTTCTTGCCGTAGAGGTCCTCACCGATCATGTCCTTCGCCTGTTCAACCGTAACGCCCCAGGCCGTCGCAATGTCCTCCCAGCGGGGATTACCGATCCCCAGCCAGGCAGTGACTGCATTATGATATGCGTGGGTCTGGGCGGAAGCCTTCACGTTCCGAGTATCGACCTTGTCCGGATCCAGCTTCTTCATTTTCCAGCGGCCGTCAGATCCCTTGATCCAGCGGCCGGAGCTGTCGGTCTCATGGCGAAGGCTGAAAAAAGTATCGTTTGAATCGCGATAACCCCAGGCCTCAACAAAATCTCCGCCAGGGCCCTCGACTCTGGCCAGGAAACCATAGCGCACATACCCTTCGGGCAGCAGCTCCTGTTCCTGGTCCATGATCTTCATGCTCGCCTGGAAGCGCCTGGCCAGTCGTACGGCCGCATGCCCCTCGAGGTATGGCTTGCCGCCCTGGTTCGACCAGTCGCCTTCTACAGTGAGCTTAAATAAAATGGAGGGAAGTTCTCTGAAAAACTCAACAGCGCGTTCTTCCGCCCTGATGGCTTCGACAACGCTCATGAAGTCGGTCCGCGCCGGCAGGATCTCTCCCGACTTCGCCAGGGCTCTTTCATTCTCAGTCATCGTTAACTCCTTTCGGTTGGTTCCGGGGGACCTCCGGGGATCCCCCGGTGAATTTTGAATCAGTCAGACCCTTTCTGAATCATCTCTTCATAGGCGCCTCCTTTCTCTTCGCAACTCGCTGAAAATCCGTCTTACTTAATAATGATAGACGGTGAAAGTTGAAATGTCAATAAAAAAGTGGCCAGCCGATAAGACCTTTTGGCCTTGGGGATACCGGCTGGCCGAGGAGATTAAACGATTCGATAAAAGTATAGACGTTGAAAGCCTATTTGTCAAGAGGTTTTTCTACTTTTTCCGGAGGAGCTGATCCTCGCGGTGGAGGTACTTCAAAATGAACCTCAATCGGAGGCCTCGGGACACAGGCATCGAAGTATTCATTTTCCTGTGTGTCTCCTGGCTCTTCTCCTGGTTCATCTGGCAACAGTGTGCCTGGTCCAGTCTCGAGACGATCTTCCGGGAGCCCCGATGCGGCCTCGCAAAATGCTGTTACAACAAACTTGGCATCTTTATTGCACAGCACTATCATACGCGTCATGTCGCCGGTGGCATCCGGAGGAACTTCCATTTTGAGGTTATAGGTGCCAGAATCATAGATGTCGATATCAACTCCGGGGATGCTTGAATAATAAATGTAATATCCATCCGGAGCCGGATGGTTCTCATCGACGAGCCCCTTTGTGGCCTTCAAGGTTTTCCCTTCAGCCAGGAGCTGGTCCGGAGCGCTCGCCAGGAAACACAGAATCATCACCAGAATTATGGCGAATCTAAACATGCTACCTCCTCTTTCTTTTCCGTCCCCGGCGCTTCTGGCTTGCCTTGATGGCCGCATGATGCCTGTGCGCTGCGGGACCGGTTGGATGAGTTTTAATTTTGCGGCCCTTCTTTTTACCATGACAATGCCTCACAGTTCTACCAGTAACTGTCATGACCTTAAATTCTCCTTCATCAGCTGAACAATCTGATCATCGAAGGGACAGGTTCGGACGGTATTGATACTGCCATTCAGGCGATCCACAGCCTCGATAACTTTTTCACTCGAGTTGGAGGATTTCTCACAGGCCCTGGTATTGTCTTTCACCACTTCTAAAATAATCGCTTCCCTTCCAATGAGACCATCTAGCAGTTTCGTTGTGTTTTTCTGGTGTGCCCTTACGATGAAGAAAACGCTGGTGCCCATGGTCGATGCGAACCCAATTACAGCTACAATGATCTCTACCCAGTAGCTCATCAGTACTCCTCCCTCATGCGCTCGTACGAGGACCAAGCCTCTTCGAATTCTCTGTCGACCTCGCCTTCTTCTACAACGTCCTTCGGGTCTGGCTCGAATCCAAATCGCATGGTCTGATGATCGATGATCCACCAGAATTCCTCCTGGTCCGCTATTTTCCAGTCGAGAACCCGGTGTTGAAGCCGTCTTCTATTGCGCCAATATATCCGTAAAAGCCGTGGTTCGTTTTGTATCTTCATCCATTCGATGATGGCTCTCTTCGAGGGGATTCCGGCTTGGGTAGATTCCCACAGCTCCAGAGCTTCATTGTGCAGCTTTTGGGCTTCCTCTGTCCGGCCATGCTGGAGATGCCATTCTCCCTGATTGTAGGCCTGATATCCCAGCGCCCGGACATAATTCTCGTCATCAAGCCAGGTCGTCATATCCTCCCGGAGCTCGCGTTCTTTTTCTACCCAGCCAGGCGTAAGATCGAGAACCCGAAGGATCTCATCTTTTGCATTGCTCTGAATAATATTACCTGAAACGGGATGGATATATTGCCAGTTGCTCTCCATGGCATCGAGGAAATTAAAAACTTTATCATGCAGGATTCTGCCGGCCGGCAGCATCAGCCACAATCCTTTCTTCACGTTTCTGGCATACTGATCCCGCTTCCGCTTTGGACCGCCATCGATGAGGTTTCCTGCGAGCTTGAAAAAGTTATTAGCCATGTCAGCGAACGGCGAAAGGTGGGGAAGAAAGCCCTTCCCCACGAACGCCGCAAATGACAAACCCAGGAGGGGTCGCCCGAAAGCTTTTGCCAGGGGATGGAACGCCAGCATGGCGGCAGACTTTTTCATGCCTCCATAGCGAGCTCCCCGATAGATCATCTCGCGATAATAATTCGGAAAGGACCAGAACTGTAGCAGTAGATGTCCGACGATCGGGATCTTGAGGATAGGCGCTGCATCACTGGTGCCATACAGGAACTGGGTCTTCCCGGTTGATTCCCTGCCGTAGAGATCTGCCAGCTTATGAGTGTATTCCTGCTTCACTTCCGGGACCTTGGTGGCCCGGAGCTCCTTCTCCCAGGTTTTGGCCAGCCTGTTGACATCGTCTGTGAAGCCCTCTTTTCTCCAGTCGATTTTTCCACGGGCATTCTCGACCCGCTTATATCCACCGATATAGATCGAGTTCCTCATCAGGGATTCAGCGAAGGTGAATGGAGAAATCAGGACATTATTGAAAAAAGTCCAGAGCCTCCTGGCGGCACCGGTCATGACATTCGGCGCCTCGAAATACGGTTGCCTGAACTGCTCTACCACCTGGGCATCTTTAGCCAGGGCTCTCATGCGCCGGCCTTCTTCTGTCGGAGCAATCCATAAGCCCAAGCCTTTGGCCAGATTCTTCGATCCGATCTGAACGGCCCCGGGATAGAGCGCTGTAAGGTTTCTCACCATGGATCCCACGGCCGCCTGGAGGGCACCATAATAGATTCTGCCGGCCACGAGCTGAGAGAAAGATTTCATCCAGCCAGGCATGACATCGTCCCGGACCCCGATATACTCGCGCAAGTACCGGTCCAGCATCTTCCCTCTGTGCTCGGGCAGGAATTCTCTCTTCGCTCGCATACGCTGGAAGGGTGCCTCGAGCCACCTGGCCTTCTCCATCAGGTAGAGATACATGGTGAGCGAATCGGCCAAATTTTCTGGATCGATATGAAGTTTTTTTGCCCTGGTCCACGGGCGCCGGAGCATGTGCGGAAGTTTTTTAACGACCACCCCTTTGGATCTCAGGGTGTCATGGATCCCCGTAACATAATTTTCCTTTATCCGGACTGTTCCATCGGCCATCTTCAGGCCGCCCATGAATGCATAATTATCGTCCTTGACATAGCCATCCCAGATCTCTCTGGCCACTTCAGCCAGGCGAGCTTCCCGGGGTTTCAATCCGGGGATCGCCGCCTGGGCCTCTTCGAAATTTTTAAACTCATGGATCCGCTTTAAGTATGCAATGGCTCTTTTATTGTTTATGATCCCCCAGCCTATGGCTTTTGATATCTGTGCAAATTTCTGGGTGATGGCATTCTGGAAATTGATCCGGCCCAGCTGGAGATCTGGCCAGCCCACGCCATCTGTTGCGTATCTCTTTGAGGTGAACATATGCGATGAGATCACATCACTGAGAAGGCCCAGCCTGGCGGCTTCATCCGCCTTCACGAATGCCCGGAAGACAGGCGTCGGCGACAGCTCCCCTGTCTTTTTATTCATGGGATAGAATCCCACTTGGTACGTGGACTGGTAGGGATCCGCCAGATCCTCGGGCAGACGAACCCACTTCCCTTCCATCTCAAGATCCCGGACCACCCGGTCTGTGAGCTTCTGGATTTCTGAATAAGGCATCTCTTTCAGGCTTTCGATACTCTTTCCGCCCAAGTAGCGCTGATTAAAATTCGTGACTTCGGATGGCGTAGGATCTGTCTCGACGACCTCTTCAGTGATCTCCTCGATGATCTTTTTGGTTTTCTCTTCCTGGGTGAGGCTCCTCTTTTCATGGACCTTCAGGTAGACCGTTTTCCTAATTTGCTGGAGCGTCTGGATGGCGCGATATTTTACCGTCTTCGGAGGCTCGATGATTCCCCGCTTGATACCTATGACTTCCGCATATTCAGGAGCGAAGACCTTGGCCATCCTGTAATGGAAATGGTCGCCGATTTTCGCATGACCTTCTGGCGTCAGGTTCTCGAAATGGGTAATGAGCTCCGGATTTTCTTTCAGCTCCTTCATGATCCGCTCGACTTCGGCCAAGCTCTGCTGCCGGGATTTTGGGATTTTCTCCAGCATTTCCTTGGGTATGCGCTCTACTGAGGTCCTCCGGAGATAGCCTTCAGCCTCGTATTTATAGGCGTGTCTGGCCTCGCTGGCGGTAATGGGGATCATTTCCATAGCCCCGACTAGGGCCATGCCATAAACGTGCTCCTGGAAGCTCGCTACGCGTCCATCCAGGGCAGCGCTGACATTGGTTAGGGTTTCCCCTTTTGCGACGATAGGGAGCGCTACACGGCCCAGACGGCCCATATTAGCGGTGGCCACGGATGAATAGCCGCCGGCCACGCCCATCGCCACTCCTACGGCCCCTCCTTTGAGGCCGGCCTCGACGACATCTCCGAAAGTGGCATCCTCTTCTGCGCCGGCCTTAATAGCCTCTCCGGTGCTGAAAGTTATCCCTGAATGACCCATGGATTCGGCTACATGTTTCAGAAATTTTCTGACAGCCGGCCCCCCCTGCGTTTTGATGGCAGAATAAGAGGTCTTCAGCCCTCTGTATATCTGCGGAATGCTCCTGCCCATCGTCTCTTTGGCCAGTCCAGACCCGCCGACATACCCTGGGAGATCTCCCAGGACGGTCAGGAGGCCGATAGCGAGCGCTTTATGGAATGGCTGAGATGCGGCTGTGAGGGCGGTGTGTCGCTCACCATGTTCGTAAATGCGCTGTGTCAGGGACTTCTCCCCTTCTTCGACAGTGAATTCTTTGAGCACGGGGATCCGCTCGAGGATAGGATCAATCCTTTCTGCCGCATCCTGGGAGATGCGGGTGAGGCTTCCAAGAAGATTATGGCGATAGCTGTAGGAAAAGACCTCGCCCCAGGTCATCTCCGGAGCACCTGGATCCGTTTGTTTTTCTTTGAACAGAAATCCCGGATCCCCCGGATGAGTCAGCAGCCATGGTTTGGTATAGTCCTTATCATCCTCGCTGATCTTCATCTCGAGCAGTGGCTTAATCCAGCTCTCCTCGAGGTCCACTTCACTGACCGGCCTGAGGTCGATCCCTTCTTCACCCATGCCGTAGTTGAGCGTGGCCGTCTCGATATCTTCCCTGATGTCGATGGGTTCTTCTCCGCCAGGCAGACCCTTCTCCTGGTCCGTCGTGATCAGCAGATCCTCTAGAATATCGTCAAGATCGTCCGGCATTATCGTCCCTCGGCGAACATCTGTTTATAATCTTTCCTGGCTCCCATGTACTTCTTGAAGAGATAGGATTCATTCGACGGCGTTTTCAGCGATCCCATATCGGTTTTGATGAGCCTCAGGAGCTCCATGTAGATGTCCGGATCATCCCGATAGAGTCTTTCCATCTTTTGGATTGTACTCATCTTGAATCTATCTCCGGTCTTTTTCCCTTCCCAAACATCCAGAACATCCAATCTTAGCGGCTCGAAAAACCATTCATTATGCATTTCGCGCTTCAGCTTCAGCTTATCCTTCAACACCTTACGCCATTCCGCCTGGATTACATCTTCGCCCAGGTGCTGATTCCGCATTCTCCACACTTCAAAATCTTCATCCTTGCTATCCCATGCAGCCCTGAGCGCTGAAAGCTGGAGCGGATCATATTTTTTGACTGCGTTCTTTTCTTCTTCGGCTATTTGCCTCCTGAGATCTAAAACCTCATCCTGCTGTCTCGTCTTTTCTTCTCTCGCTGTGATCTGCCCCTGGATGTTTCTGATCTCCTCTCTCAGTTTTTCAATCTGCAATTCATCTTTCATGGGATTCTTGCCGGCTTCGCGATGCTCTCCCATGAGATTGTATTTTTTCTGAAGAAGAAACAGCCGGTCGGCCAGTTTATCAAGTGCCAGATCTGATCGATATCCATGCTTCACGCCCTCGAGCTGGGCAGGGAAATAATATCCGGTCAGCATTTTTTCATACATCCGCCTGGAGGCTTCTATGTCCTTCTCTTGCCTGGCATATCTGGACATAGTTTCTACTTCCTGCTTCCGGACCATGGGCTCAAAAAACTGGGTCATCACATCAAAGAAGCCGCTGACAGCGGCCCCTGAATCATCTCTAGGCATGTCATCAACCTCCCTTCTTACATCATACCCATGGCCTGAAGTAGCCACTGTCTCATGCTGGCCTCCTGGGATGCCGACAATGCCGCTCCCTGCATATCAAATCCGCGCTCAGCCAGATACCACTGGATGGCGGACTGGAGCCAGCGCCACATTTCCTCGCGCTCCAACTCGATGTCTGCCTGTTCGATGGCGGTGTTCCGTCTCTGGAGTTCGCCCAGTGCGGCCTCATCGATGTCGGCATAATAACCGCTACCGGTTCCGCCATACGTGCGGCCGGTGGCCGGCAGATCTCTCTGGGCTTCGCCGATGAACTTGTCTTTCATGCTCCAGATGTAGTCCTCGGCCTCTACCCGGCGAAGAGCCTTCTCTTCGTCAGTCATGCCAAAGCCTTGCTCGGCCCTGTTCTTGAACCAATCGCTGAAGTACTGCGTCCACCAGCCCATATCGACGCCACCTGGAATGCCTCCTCCCCCGTCGACGTCGCTTTCGTCTTCAGCTGGTGCTCCCGGCGGAGGCGGATTTCGATTGGTCGTTTCATCCGCTGTATCCCAGAACCACCAGGGAGGATATTGATCTTCCTCGGGAGTGGTAGCGAATTCATCCATGTAATCTTGCCAATCCCTCATGATATTATCCTCCCGCGTAGCTCAGTCCTCCACGCTTCGGTCCTCGATATTCCTTTTCTCTGCGCCGTGGAACTCTCGCTCTCGTTCCCGGACCCTCTTCGATGCCTTCTCCCGGGCCAATAAATCTACGGCCCCACCAGGTCAGAGGTGGTTGCTCTCTACGCCTGGTCCTGTAACCTGCCTGGCGAGGTCTCATCCGGTTTTCTCTTAGTGCCTGGCCATACCTGCCGGAGGTCCCGAAATCTCTCGGCGCTCCTCTGTCGACTCTCGGCCGGCCCATCCCTTCTCGCGGAGCTCCTGGAATAGGGACCCGATAAAAAGGCCCAGGCCGTCTCGGGACTCCGCCGCCAGGGGGACCATAAAGCTCGCGATCAGGCCCGGGGATGATCCCCATCCGGAGGGCTGCCAAAATCATTGCTCTCATCATTGGATGAATCATTTTCTTTTCACCTCCCTGTTTTTAGTATATCTCGTAAGGATCCACACCCTGACCCCTGAAGAATGGACCTGCTGATGGATAGGCTGAATATCCATAGCCACCACTATAGGGCGTGACATCCAGGTCTCCTGCCGGGATCACCTCCTCAGGTCCGATATCTTCATCGAGTCCAAGATCAGGCGGATTAAGGTATCGCATGATCATGTTTGCGGCATTTCCAATGTATGCAGAGGGTGGTGGTGTCGCCGCATCGATTCTATCCGCCGCCATCTGGGAGCCGGTTGAAATCCCGTAAACATTCGCCAGCTCTCTACGTGCTGTGCCACCGAAAATGTTCTGGAGAAATTCCTCCATCCCCTCCATGTCGAGACCAGCTTCAGCAAAAAATTCATCAGGAATATCCGGAGGATTATTGTACAGATCGGTGATCCAGTTGTTGAGTTGGGTCTCCCATCGATCCGTATATTGCGACCGCCAGGGGCCTGGCCGGCCAGCTCGGTTGGCTACGGCGCCGGCGACCGAGGATGCGATCATTGCCGGAATCATCCACCATCCCATGTTAAATCACCTCCCTTTAAAATGGAGTTTTGCCCCACCAGACGCGGATCTCCCATATGATATCGTCGACATCCTCAATCACCACGTATACTCCGTTGTTGAAAAAACCAAAGGTGTTCCCGACCAGACCCGCTGCGACAATCGCCCCGCCGGCACTGGAAAAGCCGATGCTTGGATCGGTGTCAGCTGACCCATTGTATGCGTGAATAACTGCCTGGGCTGCCGGCTCTGTGACTGGAACCATCTGAAGACATCCCATGGTAGGGGGACAGGTTTCCTTCATCGGGTCGGCATCAGAAGTATAAACCGGCTGCTCTATCACCTGCACCGTGGTGTCGTCGTCCGGATCAAGCACGATGGTGTAATCGGGCTTCCTGTAAGCACCCATATTAATCACCTCCTCAGTCTGGGAGAGTTACCTCCGTTGAATATTCCTGCCCCCAGAAATCATCCAGGGGAGAAAAGTTTTCTACTTCGAATTTAAAGCGATCTCTCTCTGTTTCCATATAGGTCTCGAATTCAACCTGAGTCCAAGAGCCAATAGTGAGATCATACGTATTATCTGAAAGCCATCTTTTGTTTCCCTGATCATTTTCCAGCCAGAATACAATACGGCATCGCATCTTCATGAGGGCTTGATCGTACCCTTTGAGTTGAACCGCCGATTTTACCCATGCGATCATGATACCATCATCCCCCCTCCCCAGGTGGCTTGAAACCACATGCCAGTATTGGTTCTCATTATGTCATTGTAGATAAATAGACAAACTATTCCTGTTGTCGCCGCCGCCCCAAGGTTGACCGTTCCGGCAATGGTATATCCTCCAATTGCATTGGTATCAATGTACCAATATATGGGAGAACCCGTTGCCCATCCCGCTGGCGTTCCGAGCTGGACATTCACCGTTATCAACTCTCCGTATGATTCACCGGCCCACCAGATATTTGCATAAGCGGCGCTGGGCCATACGGGGTTCTGGGCAAAACGAAACTGTAAAGGGAACATGGCCCCCGCTTTAAATGGTTGCATATATAAATCCGTCACGAAAGGCCGCACCTGCTTGTTAAGATTCTTCGGCTTCAGTCCTTCATACAGCACATGAAGATGATTGATCTTCTGCTTTATCCTGCCATCGCGATCGAGGCCTCTTTTGAGCAGTACATTACCGCTCGTGATCGACCGCTCGAGATTCTGCGCGATGAAATTCATTCTGGATCTCAGGCGGTCGAGCTCATCCTGGACCTCCTCCACCGTCTCCGGAGGCTTATCCGGGCTGTGGATGATCGGCATATTTACAATCTCGATCAGCTCCTCATTCGGGAGGTTCTCGAGATTATATTGAATTCCCTGCTTAACTGACATTGGTCGATATCTTTCTGAAGAGAGAGGTCAGCGATCCGTAGAGCTCTATGGCTACGATCTCAAACGGAATGCCCTCTGCATCATTATGACCGATCTTAAGCTCAATCCAGTGGCCGCGCAGCGCAGCTCCGGAGGCCCTCAGGTTCACGCCGACATGGACATAGTCGTGGGTGTCACCGGTTAATTTTAATGGCGGCTTCTTTACCACATGGGCTGTACTGAGCTTACTGTTTACCCAGGCTTCTACATCCGCATAGGACTCATCATTGGCGTTCGGCATGGCCCTCATGACCAGGAAGACTTTCTCGTATTCTTTCAGGATCCCCGGGAAGCCCTGGTCCAGCCGGTCGGTCTTGATGTACTTTTCGATCGGCTGGGTGGCATCTGCCCTGTCACAATAATTGGCAGTGATCTGATCACACCGGTAGATAAGGCCATAATTGTCGGCATCTGTACGGCCATCCCCGAAGTATATCCGCTCAAAATCGCTGGCTGTTTCCACCTCTGCCATGGCGCCGGCATAAAAATTCTTGTACGTGCAGATCTCGCCGGTCTGATAGTTGAAAACGAGAAGGCTGTCGTTCCAATTATTCGCAGTCGTCGGGAAGGCGAAATAGAGATTCTGATGTTTGAGGTCCGGAGCGGCACAGACCAGATCCATCTTTGCCAGCTTCGTATGCCCGAGAAGCCCATCTGCCTGTGGCGCTATCGGTTCTACTGCATAACCGTCGAAGCGCACCAGCCGCTTCTGATAAAACCAGTAAGTCCTGGCCTTATGGTCCTCAACGAATGAACGATGACTGGAGTTGCCGATGTTTCTGGCCACACATCTGATATTGAAGCCGCCGTATCCGCCGGGATCCCAGCCGCTCAGGGCCCAGGTGGAGTCCTCTGTAGTCGCCAGGAGGTAATTCTCGGCCGCATGGAGGCCGGTCGCACCATCATTGTGCCTGGTGCTCAGGGTCCGGATCAGCCTGAAGTCGGCGTAATCTCTCCGGACGGATTCAGGCTTTCCGAAGTCGCTGTATGCCAGCTTGGCCATCTCTTCGCCGGTTTCCAATGCTGTCGATCCATCCCAGACTCTCCGGCCGAAAAACCACAGCCGGCCACCCCAGCTCCGAATGAATCTCCAGCCGGCCTCAGGCGGATCCCCGACATTATCAAGACGGTCGGTCAGCTCGTCATCCGGGATATTGTCGACATATTCCGTCGTCCCCGGGTCCAAAACTTTATTCAAGTAGAATGTAAATCCTCCGCCCTTGGTCCGCCATATCACTAGGTGTGCATTGGCATCATTCGGTAAAACATGATCCCCGGAAGCCGCGCCCAGCTTAACGCTTTCGTTGTCACAGGTGATGCCATTCTCTGCATATTCACTAGTGGGAGGGAAAACCGCCGATGCCGGCGAATACTGCTGGATATCGTCAGTCTGTTTTCTCGATACCCAAGTGGCCTTATAAAAAACCCGGCCGTTTAACAACCCAGCACTATTGATTCCTACATCCACCGCAGAGACATCCGGCCTATACCAATCGCCGGCTTCGCCTACGGGAGGAGCTCCCGGGCCAATGACATATCCCATCTCTTCGAGAGTGCCGGCGGATCCCGCTGAAGGGCTTGACACATCGTATTTCAAGGGGACTGTGGATCCATTCGTCAGGCACAGCATGTCGCGCAGGGTTCGCGGATTGGTAAAAACAGTCCAGTCCCAAAACAGATCGCGCTTCAGGCCGTCTTGGCCGGTATCGGTGCCAGTATAGTAATATGGATCCGGGACTAAATTATCAAACTCTCCATTACTTCGGACCCAGAAGACAGCGCATTTATAATCAACGCCGGTCAGGTTATTATCCGCTACAACGATCATCATCTGCCGGCTATCATGTTTCCTCTGATAATCAATAACTTGGGTGATTCTGGCATTCGCTCCACCTACCTGCAAGCGGTTCGCCGTATTAATCTCCGCATAGGGATACCGGCCGGTGTAGCCGCCCACCTGGCCCATGTGCATATTGACCACTTCGGCCATCCGCCCGGGTGCGCGGGATCCCGGCATACTCAGGTAATCCGCTCCGCCACCGATAGGGATCCGCTCGCGGAACAGCACCTTGTCTTTTGTCCGTTGAAAATCTATTTCTATACTACCCATCAGTCTTCATGCCTATCTTCGATAATGACGAGCTGGTCCTTGCTCGCCGGCCTGTAAGCATTCAGGGCTTCTTCGCGGAGCTCCGCGAGATCCTTTTGCCAGTTCATGTTCTGGAATACCGATTGATCCTTAATGTACAGCCAGTTGATCGCCTCCAGGATGCAGAGGCTCTCCCAGATTGAATCAGGAAGGATGATCAGATCTGCATCGTCCATCGTCATGCCTGGCTGCCAGTGGTATGTCCACCGGATGCAGTCCGAGATAGCTGCCTTTGGGATCGGGCGGATCCCGAACTTGTATGTCGGTGCTGTCGGCGTCGAATTCTCCCAGCCCAGATGATAATAGCGATATGGAGGGATTCCTGAATCTGTGATATAGCCGGAATGATTCTCGTCGTAATGCTCACGGTCCCTGAAAGGATTGTGGAGCTCGGTCATCCGGATCCACCTGGCGTTATAATAATAATCCATGGCAACCAGGCTGACAAAATCTTCCGGAGCGGTGATCAGTTCTGTGTCGGCAACCAGGCTGGTGAGATTTGTCTCATCCATCTTGATGCCCCAGCGAGAATCGCGCCGCATGAGCTTTCCCCAGAGTTTCCGGTAGGCTCTCTTGATAGCGGTTTTCCGTTCAGTGGGACCCCAGAAGTCCGGGCTGTCTGTGTTTTCCCAGAGGAGCGTCACCAGCTCGGAATCCAGATTCCCTAAACTCAGCATCGGAACCGCCATGTCGTCACCTCTTTTCCTTGACTTCTACTACCGGCCATACGCCGTAATCTTTTTTCTTGATTCGCTCGAAAGCCTTGTGGGAAGCCACTTTCGAAGCATCGTCTTTTTTGATAGCCACGGCGCCCTTTTGAGTCCCGACCAGTACCGGTTTTTTTGCCGCTTGAGCATGCTTGCCCACGAGGACCCCGGTCCGCAGCGGGAGGATTTCTCGCTCGATATCCCGCTCGATTTCCTGGTCCTGATATTCGCGTTTGATTTTTTTCTCGTCCTCCTGGTCCTTCATCTCCTGATCTTCTCTTCGGTCGAGCTCTTCCCGGGCTTGCTTAGCCGCCACAGGATCCTGGGTGCCGCCCCTGACCCCCTGGTGCTCCCACTTCTTCCCTTCGAGTTGCCAGATCACGCGCATGTCCAGGTGTCGGTATTCGCCCAGGTAAGCTTGTTTGGTATAAAATTTCTTCCCCTCGATTTCATTTCCAACAGAGATCAGGATCTGAGATGGTGTGAAAACGGTAAAGACTTTATAGTCGTTCCGTACGGCGCCATTCCAGTTCTCTCGCCAGATTTCCCAGCGTCCGTCCTTCATCACCTTGCCGGCCATGGGCCCCTTCTTGATGATGATTCTCCTCGCGTTGGGATTCCAGATAGGATAGGCGAGCGGATCCCTCTTCTTCAGCTCACGCAGAAACCAATTCGGAGCTCTCCGCCCACCATTTTCAGGAATGGATGGCCTTTTCCAAATGTACCACCATCCATAATTCATGCTTCTCCTCCTCGAAATTATTTGGGCACGTAGACTTCGATCCGTACCCAGATGTCTACCATGTTCGCCGGCGTATTGATGAATTCGTTTGTGATGGAAAAAAGGCCCTCTCCGCCCAGATATTTATCCTGGTTCGGTCCGAGCTGCGCCTTCTTGTAGGTGTTATCTGCATCGTCCGTGTCAAGCGTCATGATGAGCGTGGTATCAATGAGCGCTTCCCAGTCACCGGGATCCGCGGGACTCCCGCCGGCATCCAGCCAGTAGGCATAGAATTTCATCTTGTTGGCGACCGCGGCATCTGAATTCAGGGTGTGCTTGAAATAGATATTTTTCAGGTAGCCCTTTTCTCCTGGTCCGAGGCTACCGACGATGTATTTTGCGTATTCGCCATCGGTGATGCCGGTATCTTCGATGTGCTTCTCGATGACGACATACCGCATGGTGCTGTCTTTTGCGACCTGTTTTCTTACAATTCCGTACATGAGCTGACGCTCCTTAAAAGTGAGGGAGGGGAGATTTACCCCCCTCCCCGGGGTTAAAGTTTAGCCGACATGCTCGGTCACGGCGTCTCTGTAAGGCTCTTCCAGATCATTAATTCTGCCCCACTTGGACGGGTCGTCACAAGCGAGATTGCAGAGGTAGATCATGTTTGCCTCCAGGAGAGACGTCCGGGCATAGTCTCCACCGACCTGGCCGAAAACATCCCCGTTGATTTCGAAGAATCCGAGGGGGGCGACATGGTGGACTTTGATCGTCGATTCATCACCGATGAATGCGGCGTTTCTCACCATGTACATATCGACGAATAGCGGCAGTCCCTCATAGTCGTAGGCTTTGTAGCCGTCGACAATGGTCACCTTATCGCTGTAGCGCCTTGCTCTGAGCGCATCCTCGACAAGGGCCTGTTTCAGGGGATAGCCGATATAGCCGGCAGTAACATTCGCACCGTTGACCTCGAGGGTATTGACCATACGTTCAATGACCTCAAAGCCGATCGGACGAAGTGTGCCGGCGCCGGCGGGATTGTTGTGAACAATGGCGCGGTTCCAGGGCGACGTATCACGGTCGTTCCCCTGGAAGTCGCCGGTCACAGGATCATCAGCACTGACAATCCCGTCCATTCCCATACAGTCATAATAGGCTGTAATGGGATCGCCACCGACTGAACTCTCTCTACGGAGAGTATGGCCATCAGCGGGAGTTCCGCCGAGGTCGGCATCCAGTGTGACTGTATGACCGGTGGTGTTTTCCTGAACTGTTTTCACAGCCCCTGATTCATCGTTCAGGGAAAGATCATAGTGATTGACTCTCATCCCTGGACGCAGAAAATGCCGATAACTACCATCACCATCCGGCTGGTTGGTCTGACCGTCATCGACCGCAAGGTCTGTTTTGTCAGTATCAGCTGACATCAGGTATGCCAGAATACCACTGCCATTCCCCCACCACTGACGCGCAAGCTCCCACTTCATGGAGGCTTCCATGTCTTTCATGGCGTGGGTCAGCAGCGGCACATAGGCACCGCGCTTATCTTTGCTGACCATCATGGCCGTCCAGGAAATCCGCATCGTGGATCCCTGGAGTTTCATGTAAACGGTCGGCTGTTTAAAACCAATACTTCCGGGTACTGGAAATTCTCCGCCTTCTGTGCCGACAGGACCAGAGCCCATATTTCTGCTCGTTTGACGACCGATAATCGCGTAGTCACCGTAGCAGTACCGGGCGGTCTTTTCGCACCGATGGAATAGAGCGCTGGATTCGTACACATTTACAACGAAGACCGGAAGATAGAAGTGTTTTAAGCACAGCGAAGCCGTACTAGTATCAATGTTGGGCACTTACCATCAACTCCTTTTAAGGTCTCCTTTGTCCCAGCCAGTACAATGCTACCTTTTCAGAATCATTGTAGTTGTTGATTGGCCTTCGCAAACGGATAGATGGGGCACCACTTCCTCGAGGCGGATTCGGTCCGGCGGTGGCTCTGACCCGATCGGCCTCGGCTTTTGCCGTCGCTTCCTTGTTCTGCATATAAGCCCTTCCGATCGTTTCGATCATATTTTTCGCCGCCTTTCCTGCCTCCATTTTCTTCTGCCTTGGGAGCATCTGAAAAAATGCCGGAGTGAGGAATTTGTGAGCATGGGCAAGATCCGTGCCAGGCTTGTATCCACTGGCTCTTTCCGCATCACGCATCATCGTGTCTGCTCCCATGCCGACCACGGTCTGGCGAACCTGATGAATTTCATTCGCATGCTGTTCATCACGTGCCGCCTGGACCCTTCCGAATTCCGTCGTGAGGTTGTGGACCACTGTTAACAATTCCTTCGGCGTGATTTCCTCTTTTTCCATCAACTCTTTTGGGAGAACCTTGTCGGGATTGATCTGGAAGTCTTCTTCCGTCGGACCTCCCGGAACGGCCGGCTGATAGCCGCCACCGTCACCGCCGGGATGTGGCTCCGCATACGGATCCGCCGGCGCTGCACCGTCCAGGAAATAATCCACCTGACCTTTCAGGTTTCTCACTTCGTTGGTCACTTCGGTCAGTTTGGCCTCCAGTTCTTTATTGCGCTCTTGTTCTCGCTGCAACCGCTCCTCTTTCCTTCGTAGAATGTGGCCTGTTGCGTCGTCACCCCGCCCGGATGGCGTCTTTCCGGGCTGAGTTTCCTGCCGCGGTCCAAAGAGTCCCATGGATGAGGGCCCGTCCGGTGATTCGTCCCCCCTAGGTGGTAGCTCGTCGATCGCGCTTGTCGTCGGTCCACCCGTATCATTTTTCAGCTCCCCGCTACCAAAATCAATCAGATCGGAAAGGTCTTCCGGCTTCTGAGGATAATTCTGGATCCCGGGAACACCGGTGCCCAGCACTTCATCGTGCTGTTCCTGGAGCATCGTCCCGATTGCCATGGCGGCATTGGCATCAACAGTCATTCCTGTTGGCCCCACCTTGGCTTCTGGGATTTCGTAAGCTTTTCCGTCCACTTCTGGCATAACAGCTCCTTCCATCGGGTTTTAAGCATGAGTCCCGTCTCAGTCCGCATTATGCGGTCTCGGTTTTTTTACAAGGGACCGGGGAACCCTGATGCCCGGTATGGGCCTCGCGAAGATCGATTCTGGTCTTCGCGGAGTAAACCCTCCCGACAATCACGTTCGGCACTGTAAAGTACGCACGGAACACGGGAGAATATATTTTTTTTACTTCATCGTCTGTCATTACACGCCCTCTGCCATGATCTCCGCCGGCGCTCCGCCACCCATCTCTGGCATGATCGGGCCGCCAGGTCCAGGACCAGGTCCCTGCTCACCACCTGGTCCTGGTTTCGGCGGGGATCCCATCTTCTCATAGGCGATGCGGTTCTTCATGATTTCCCGCATCTGGAGCTCGTCGCGCTTTTCGAGCGTCGCCTGGATATGCATATCGAGTATCTGCTGTTGTTCAACCGGCGATGCTAGATACTCCCTCTTTTTCGTTTGTTCGATATGGACTTTCAAGTGGACCTCGAGGTCCTCGAATGGATACGGCTCGAAGACTCCCTTCTCTTCGTTGAAGCGGTCGTTGATAAAGCCTTCCATGAGCCACATCTGGTTTTCGCTCTCGGCATTCATCCGATCGAGCTCGAGGTTGCGCTTGACTTCTTTGATCCCGCCGTAATCCAGCACATCCGGAATATGCCTGGCCCACTCCGGAGGAATCAGGCCCTCTCTTTTGGCTTCAATCAGCTGCTCGGTTTTCGCAAATGGTGATTCACTGAGGACCGTGGTGGGCTCGACCCTAACATTGTAGCCCACCTTCCGGAAAGATTCATCCAGCGGGAAGGTATAGATTGTGCCCTGGCCGGTGTACTGCTCAAAATGATCGAGCGGCAGCCCGTCCTCCATCATAGCCAGGGTGAAATTATAGAAGCGGCTGTATTCGTTCGCGTTCTTTTTCACCAAGGGTTTCAGCCATTTTCCGGAGAGCTCGAGCAACCGGTTGAGCATCTTTCCGGAGGTCACCTCGCTGGGGACGTTGCCCCTCCGGAGCTCGTCAAAGTTCGCCACCTGGTTGGCCATCTCCATGAAGAAAGTAATCACCTGGAAGATCGACTGCGGGATCCCGGGATGTTTCGATACGTGCGGATAGTGTCCAGGGGGGAGCTGGCTGGCATCATAAATCAATGGCTTCTTGGAGCTGGCACTGACGCTATCAACTCCGGACTCACTGGGGATGACCCATTTGTTCATTGCGAAAAACCTGAGGATCTTCTCGATCTCATGAACAAAATCATTCGCGGCATATTGAATCGGCAGGACCTGGGAGATATATGTGTCGCTCCAGATTGAATTCCCCTTCGGGAAGATCCCGAACTTGAAAAGATTCAACCGCTGGATCCAGGGATAGTTCAGCGGTCCATCATGGAGCGGAAGTTTTCCGGAATTCCCCATGACCACCAGCCGGCCGCGGGGATAATCGCGATCAGGCAGCTGGACGTAGTTGTCGATAATCGTATCGTTATATTTCGACTGCTCGAAAAACTGAAAAAGCGGAGAGTCCGGCATGCCGGCGATTTCAAAGGGTGGCTGTGTGACAGTAAGCAGGTGGCCGTTTTTATAATTTCCCCATTCGGAATAGTGTTCCTGGGCAACACCCAGCTCCACTCTCTGTCGATGGTTATACCAGCGGGGACCATCCGGCCAGCTGATGGCATTCCTTGGGAGAATGATCTCCCATGGCGTACAGACCTCTACCATCGGATATCCTGTACAGTGACAGTCCCGCTCATCATATTCCCGGAATCGCCTTTCGAAGATATCGTTGGCGGCCAGCTCGCTGATCTCATTTTGCTCCATGAGCTCCCGGATGGCCATCCGCTTTTTGTGCTGCCACTTCTCATAACAGCGGCAATGGGGCTTGTATTCTTTATCCCAGGAGACCTTAAGGAAGGCGTCTCCGAGGGTCAGCTGAAGGGTATGGAGGAGGAGCTGCTTGGTTTCGATATCGACATCAAAAAAGAAATCATACATCCCTTCCTGTTTGATCTGGGAATAGAAAATCGATTTGTAGTCTACTTTTTTGGGGACGATATGCGAAAAGAAGCTCTGGGAGAGGGCGCCGGCATCGGTCCGAACCATGGTGGATACCTGGTTGATAATGGGGACCAGGTTCCCCTGCGGATCCCCCCGGCGTTTATCGACGGGAATAACCATCCAGGAGGGAAAAGAGAAAGGCGAGGGCAGTCCTTCGAAAAGATTGGAGTGGAGGGTGGATTGGTTCAGGCTCCATATACCGTACTGATGTTTCTTCGCATCCTCATGCTCCAGCCTCTCCGTCATCATGGCGACCAGTTCTCTCGCCCTTGAAGGCGATGGCCGGCTGGTATACGGATTTGGCATTTTGTTTTACCTCCAAGGCTAGTTGACCTCCCGATCTATAAAAGTACTTAAGAAGCCGCTGCCTTCCGACGCAGCTTCCGGCTTCTCGGCAAAATGTACCGCAGCCTCCTTCATTTTTTGGATCCGCTCCCGGATACCCTCCACCGTCGGGAAGGGAGTGGCCGGTTCCGGCTCTGGTTCCGGTTCGCCATTGGTCTCGAGTTTATTAAGAACCTGGCCATATTCGGTGAGATGCTTGGCAGACAGGAGCATCAGGAGATGTTTCTTCTCCTCGTCCTTGTACTTATACATCGAGACCAGGCGGTCGCTGTCTCGAGTTCGTTCTGCTGCCAGGAGTTTGCTCCATTCTTTATTCATATTGTGGAGCGCGATGGGAAAATAAATTGCGAGGGCCAGGAGCCCCGTTACCAGAAGACTGCACAGGATCAATGATCCGGTAAACATTTCTACCTCCTCCTCTTAAATTGTTAAATAGGAAAGCTTCTCTTGGTTATACCCGCGAGGCCGCATGCTCTATGCGCTGGGCCTCCAGGTACGCCTGGGGGTCATCTAGGAAGGCATCTGGATCCATCACGTTGTTATAATACAACAAAGACATCAAAAAGTCTCTATTTTTTTCAGAGATCTGCGATTTCATCACTTTGATAACTTCTTCGCGGATCTGGGCCCGGGTTTTTATCTTCTGCGCTTCTTTAAGCTGGGCGTCTCTCAGGAGGGTCCGCCCCTTCGGATTCATCTTGCATCCCTGCCAGAATGCAAGCATCCGCGCATCCAGCACATCGTCGCGGCATCCTTCCGGAGCGCCGTACTTGATGTCCGTCAGAGTGATGTTATATCCATAGCCCTCGATCTCATCCGTGAATTCCTGATCATCGATCAGACGTACATGGAGCTGGTCGAAGGCGGAGATCATATTCTTTACCAGCGCAGTTTTCCCGGGACGCTTGCCGGCGAAATCAAACTTGATAGAGCGGATCCCGCGGTCTCTCAGGGGATACCAGTGGACACCTTTTCCGCTGCCACCGGTGTCGTCGTAGATCACCCGGGCCTTATTCCACTTCAGGTGGAGGGCCTTGATTTTATTCCACTGGTCCGGCCAGGGCGTGTTCGGATCCATGCGGCCGCAGTCTACTTCCTGGAAGGGCCACACGGAGATATCGATCACGGACCAACCGCTGAAGCTTTTCGATTCCGACTGCGCTGGATCCCAGCCCAGGACATAGATGTGTCGGGGATTAGGGTGATGCTTTCTGCTCAAGCAGCAGATCTGTTTGATATTTCTGAAAACCTCGCCATGGCTGTCGATCCAGAAGGCGCCGAATTCCTGCATCCAGAGTCGTTCCGGCATGGCCTGGCGCATCTCTTCGATGAACTTCAACTCGATGGTCGGGTTCGTCCAGGTGGGCGCCCGGTAGCTCATGTAGGCGGGATGCTGATCTCTGTATTTTCCTCTGGGATAATCGTCGTCTCCATCCCATCCCTTGAGCCAGTGCGGGAACAACCAGTTGCCTTTTCCCTTGGGAGTCGTGAAGAGGGAAATGTTTCCGCGGGTGTGAGAGAGGGTCGTCAGGCAGTTATGGAAGGCAGCCTCGCGCCACATGGCCGGCTCATCGCCGAAGATCTCGTGTACTCCGGAGGCTTTCAGGGAATCGGGATTCTCGGCACTCATGAAGACGATTCTGGACATAGGCTGTTTCTGCCTGGTCCACCAGTTGAACTGGATCTCGATGGGATCCTTCCCTTTGGTGATCTCGAAGATTCCCTTGCGATATTCATCGCCTACCGGCCAGATCTTATTCAAGGTCTCGAGCCAGGCGACTTTGCCATAACGATAGGTAGGAGCAACCCACCAGATCAGCTGGCCAGGTTTCGCCAGGCATTTATACATGGCATGGCGCAGGAAGCCCCAGGTCTTCCCGTACTTCGTGCCGCAGATAACGATTTTAATGCGGTGCTTGTCCTTGATGACTTTGCCCTGGTGGGGATGATATTTGGTGGTTTTTACTCTAATTCTGGCCATAATAGTTTTTCTTTTAGCATAGCAGAAAAAAATATATAATGGAACAGCTTCTCCTGGTTCAGGGCCGGTAAGGGCTCCTCCTCGCCCCCCGGCCCATTTTTTCCCTTGACAGCCTCCGGTTGTACGTTGTAAGGTGGAAATTACCCTTTAACTGGAGGACATATGAAAAGACCAACGTCATTGCGAGCCCGGCTGGACTCTATTAAGCCGGACAAACACCCGCTCCTGGGTGAAATAAAGAAAAGAAATCTTCGTCTCCGCAAATTGGCCCACCATTTGCATGTCCCTCTGAGCACCTTTTCCAATTATCTCAATGGTTACAACGCCATGCCGGAGGACCTCCGGAAGCAGATAGAGGAGATCCTCGCTCAGATCGACAAAGAGGACCGTGGATAATTCTGCCCCCGTGTTCTAATGGCAGGAAAGCGGGTTTTCGACCCGTGAGTGTCGGTTCAATTCCGGCCGGGGGTATTTTCATCCCAGCCGAAAGGAGGTGATATAGAAGTGGGCATTGATCCCAAAGTTTCCGAGAAGCAGGTTATTCAGCCAGGGGATAAGATCGGCCAGGATAAAATCTCAGGCCACATTGCTCCCCTGTCCTTCCTGGTCAAAGCCAAGAAGGATCTCCAGAAACTGAACATTGAAAATGCGGCGGCAGTGCAGACGATTCGCGGCCTTCGGTTCGACAAGGCCGTGATTCACCAGGCGGGGAATGTTAAGAGTTTCCACTGGGTCTACGTCGGCACCATCGCCATTGACATGTAGAAAGGAACGACTATGGATGAAATCAAACAGCTCGCTTATCACAACGCTCGCATCCTTCAGGAAGCCGAGATCCGGCTCGCTGATCATCTCCTGGCGCTCCAGGAGAATATGATCTATGCCATGCGGATGCGTAAACCCGAAGAGCATGACATGCTCGCACGTTTGCATGAAGCTCACGAAGCCCACCACGAAAGAATCGAAGCCGGCCATGTCCGTGCTGGCAGGGCATTCGAGGGCCTCAGAAAAATAGCTAAGACACCACCGGGGCCACCGCCTCCGGAGCAACCGAAAGAACCTTCCGGCCAGGCGCAGGGGATCGTGGAATCTCTCGGGGAAGACAGCCCGGAAGAACCACCGAAGAAGGAGGAGCCGCCGAAGTCCACGAAGAAAAAAGACGGCAAGGGCGGCAAGAAAAATTAGGAGGAGCTTGAATGTCGAAAATGTATTTGATGGTTGGAAATGTCGGCGCCGGCAAATCGATTTTAGCACGTAAGCTGGCGCTGAAAAACTGTGTCGTCGTCAGCATGGATGAGATCCAGAAGATGACTGGCGGCGGCATCTACGGTCTGTATGACAGCAAGAAGAAGGAATTCTATCGTGCTGTCGAGATGACCGCCGTTGTTGGAGCCCTGAAGTCCGGTCTCGATATCGTGATCGATCGCACCTGCATGGGCGCCAAGACACGGGAGACCTTCATCGAGAAGGCTGTCCAGTATAAAGCCGAAGAGATCATCTGCTTTGATTTCGGTCCAGGGGAGGAAGGGTTCGAGCTCCGCAACCGGTTGAAAGATACTCGCGGGATCCCGGAGCAGACCTGGCGCGAAGTCTTCGCGATGATGAAGGGCCAGTACGAAAAGCCGGTCCTCGAGGAGGGCATCACGAAGATTTACGAGGGGCCGAAAAAGTTCACCTTTTATGCTTTTGATTTCGACGGCACCCTGGTCAAGAATGCCTTCCCGGATATCGGAAGGATAAACAAGCCATGGGCAGATCACCTGGTGAGCCTCTGGCAGGACCTGAACAACATCCTCATCATATGGACCTGCCGCACAGGCGACGAGCTGGTCCAGATGAAAAGTTTTCTCCTGGCCAGCCGGCTTCCTTTTGATTACATCAATGAGAATCCCCTGGTAGATTATGGTGGCCGCAAACTTTTCGCGCATGTATATTACGACGATCGTGCGGCACAGAATCCATTGCCGGCACAGACACCGGCAGGAGGTGAAAATGAACCCAGAGAGCGAGAGCAAACCCAGGTCGTTCCGGGATCTCCGGGCAAAAAGAGGTAAGTACTATTCCTGGGTGCTCGTGAAAATTGAAACCGGAGAGGTAGTTACCACGGCCATGGCCCGGGAAGAAGACTTGAAGGCAAACATCGAGAATCCCGTAGAGGGACAGCAGTGGATGCATGCGGAAGACTATGAGCACAAGTATGGTAAAAAGCTATGATCCAGAGGCCTTCCACGACGCATGGAAAAAAATCCTATAAAAAGCCTGAGATTTACTGGGGCCTGGTCTTTGCCAAGAATCCTGTTCCTGAGAAGCATCGCATGGCTTTTTTGAATTATGTGGCCACGATCCCCCGGGAGCACAGGCTGAACCCGGGCCGAACAGAGATCGATTACCATGTTATCGAAAGCATGGAGGAGCTCATCGATCATGTGAACGATGTTGCTAAAAACGGCGGGACATTCAGGTCCTCCTTCCGAATCTCTGATGGCCGCATGGACGAGAAGGGTGAATCGCCATGCATCGCAAAACCATTTAAGAAAAGAGGCCGGTGGCTTGGAAAACGTCCAGAAAATACTCTCAAGATTGTTAGGGACGCTTACCCCGAGGAGTGCAAGGAGATCGACGATTACATCAAAAGAGTCGAGGAAGAGGAGATACCACCAACCAGTGATCCTGACGATAGACAGGACGACGATTGAGAATCATTTCCGCGGGACACAGGATTTCCGCTGGACACACGTAGAAATTTTTTTTAAAAATATGCGGCCGATGTATGACCGCATCAAAAAAGGAATGCGTCTCTACAAGGCGCGGATACGAAAGGAAGAACATGATCTTCAAAATTTGTGAAGACAGGGTGCTCGTGAAGAGAGATGAGCCAGTGAAGCAGGTCGGTAACATTGTCATCCCGGATGTCGCCCAGGCGATTCCCCAGCTGGCGACGGTAATCTCTGTCGGTCCGGGCAGAAAACTCGAATCGGGGGAGCTGGTCGTTCCGCGGTTCAAGCCGGGCGATCGTGTCGTGATCGGAAAATATTCCGGCACTGACATCGAGGAGCTGATCAAGGGAGAGCATCTCTGCCTGATGAGGGCGGAAGAGGTTCTCATGGTCGTTGAAAACGAAGAGGTCGAGGGTCTCGAGATCGTCGGCGAGGGTGCTGAGCGATACACTTCTCCCTCGATCGTTGCAACGCTGGAGGATGTCGTTGAAGAGGAAACCAACAAAATCGGTGGAGCGTCACGCGAAGATTCAGAAGCTGGAGCGACGGATTCGAAGCGGAAAAAGGATGATGGAGATGGGCGTTCTGCCGTCGGTAAGGGCCCTGCTGGAGGAGCAGATTAAGCAGCTCGAAAAAGAGCTCGAGGAAGTCAGGAAGAGTAGTGGGCGACGGCTTTAAACCAGGGGATTATCCGCCGGCGGCGATCTGGGAGCGCATACCGCACCCACCGCCGGCGTCTGCCCCTGAGGAAATTTACATCAAATATATTATCGTCCGCGATCCGGAAAAGCCTCCAGGTTTAATCGGCATGCTCGAAGAGCAGGAAGCCATGAGGCGGATGGCAAACCCTGAAGAGTACACCTGCACGGTCGGCCTGGAGAAGCGGAAGGATATCGATGGAAACTATTACTGGGAGCTGATGTGCGATAAGGACGAGCACTTCGGGACTCAGCTCCAGACATAAAGAGGGAAGGAGTGATGGGAAAATATCGAAGGCAAACCGTCTCGCAGGAAGAGATGAATCAGGCCTGGGCCGACATTAAGTGTTTAAGGCAGCTGATCAACAACATCGAGAAGGTCCTGAAGAAACACGATCTGATTTATCAAAATCTTCCAGAGCGCAAAGAGATCGACAGTTTTTATATCGCGCCCAACCGCACCGCAGAGCTGAAGGGATTGCAAGGCTTGGTTGAAGAGATCATGAAAAAATTAGGGTTGGAGATAAAACATGTAGCGCCGGAACCGATCAAAATTTTATTGACCCCGGACAGTATGCTCATCCCGCATTTAACCATCACGAAGGAGGACCCTGCGGCCACCACAACCGTAAAGAGGGTGCTCGAGAAACGGCAGCAAGTCCAGGAGGAGAGAGACCGGGACCTTCCCGGGGAGATCGCGGGGTTGCAGCGAGCTGCGGAGATCGTCCGGGCAAACCAGGTGATCAACGACTCTATCGCGACCCAGGATGAAGAGCAGGAGCGGATCAGAGATGAGGTGTCGAACCGGCTCCTGGGGATCGAGAAGCTGATCTGCGACGAGATCATCGCGAAGTATCATGCCGAGCTCGCGTTGAACCGGCGCTATATGGGGGATTCTAAAGATGCGGATTCTTAAGGGCGTTGTCCTCCACAATCTGAAGCGGCCGATGCGGAAGGCGCTGATGGTCTGCGATGAAGTGTTCGAAAAGGTGGGGCTTGAGTTCGTCGTCACCAGCGGCCAGGAGGGTCAGCACTGGGCCGGCTCGCTTCACTTCTATGGTTACGCATTCGACGGCCGGCGGTATCCCTACGGGGAGATCATGCTGCCGGTAGGCGTCTCCATGGAAGAGATCCTTCAGCTCATTCGAGCGAAGCTGGGCCCTGAATACGATGTGATCCTGGAGCCGAACCATTTTCATGTGGAATGGGACAAAGCCAAGGAGCTCTTCGATGCCGGGTCCCTGTCGGAAGTTTTTGACTGGCTGGCCCTGCTGGCCCAGAAAGGTTAGATGCATGAAGAAACTTTTTATCAATTCAGAGCAGAGGATTCATGACGAGCGAGAAATTTATTCCTGGTACAATCTCGATTTCACCCAGCTCTGGAAAGGCTGGGGGCAGAAGGGGCGGATCCCCTTTACCCCGGACGATGTACTCAGCGGAAAAGAAATCGACATTGATATTTTTGGCAGCCATGACGCCCATATGCGGATTATCATCCGCTACGGAGAGGAGGAAAATGGGACGGAAGAAGATCCGGAAGGTCAAGAGCAAACGAAAGAAGGAGCGGGAGCGGATCCACCGAGCACTCATTGAGTTCGATGAGGAGTTTCTGCGGATGCGTCTCGGCCGGCTGGCAGAGCGTGATGGCCACCTCTTCAAGATCCAGATCCACAAATTCCGCGTGAACACAAAAGCCCTGCCGGCTGCCGTCCGCGCTGAAAGCCGCGAATGGCTTGTCAAGGAGGGCTTCAATGAATACAGAGAGATCACCATCGATGAGGGGTAGGCCCCGGGGGATCTATCGGGATCCCGGCCGGTACGACGGACCACCGTGCACTAAAAAACGTCCCCGGGTCGCCGACCAGGTGGACCAGCTGACCTGGTTCACGCCCGGGGACCGGCTCGAGCAACTCTTGTGGATGATGAAGCACAACTGGATCTCGGAGGTTGTGGAGGCCCTGGCGCTGAACAAAGACATCGCATTTTATTTCCGGCTGATCACCGGGGGAACCATTTCGGCAAAACCGCCGAAAAAAAGAGGAAGGAGGCGCGGATCGTGAAATTTAAATTCAAAATGCATTACGTTCTACAGGGGAAGACAGATCTCCCGTGGTACTATGGGATAGCGCGGTATCAGACCTGGGATAAAAACGGTCATCCAAAGCCGCATATCTTGGTGATGCTGATGCCATTCTGCTTTTTTGTCAGGCTCTACGAGCGGCTCAAATTCAAAATCGTCTACAATCACATCTGGGCCATACCGCGGATCGATAAGGAGATTATGTGGGCTTCACAGAAGCGCTGGGAAGATGGTATTGACACCGGGAAGAAATTCGGCCGGGAGGAGCTGATGCA
>Ga0209536_100001244_pt1 | contig 42243 bp, 32 predicted proteins | sample DeeMarSeWOR28_12_FD_187461 | JGI IMG/M metagenome (GOLD analysis project Ga0209536, IMG submission 187461) | Marine sediment microbial communities from White Oak River estuary, North Carolina - WOR-2-8_12 (SPAdes) (version 2) | ecosystem: Environmental > Aquatic > Marine > Intertidal zone >...
ACGCCGACGCGGCACCCATAGCCAAAGGCCTACCGGCGTCACCGGGCGCGGCATCCGGTAAGGTAGTCTTCGACGCCGACGAAGCAGAGCGCCTTGGCCGTTCCGGGGAGGCGGTGATCTTGGTACGCGAGGAGACTAAGCCAGAGGACATCCATGGCTTTTTCCAGGCGAAGGGCATCCTGACCAGCCGCGGAGGGAAGACATCGCATGCCGCGGTCGTGGCTCGTGGCATGGGTAAGCCGTGTGTAGTCGGTGCAGAGGACATCGTGATCAAGGATCGAGAGAAGATGGCCGTGGTCGGCGATCGCCGAATCGTCGAAGGTGAAGTCATCACCATCGACGGTGGCGAAGGTCTGGTCTACCTGGACGAAGTTCCGACGGTCGAACCCGAGTTCGGGCCGGAGATGAAGACGATCTTGGCGTGGGCGGATGAGCTTCGCACTCTTGGGGTGCGAGCCAACGCCGATACTCCCGAAGACGCAGCCAAAGCCCGTGAGATGGGTGCCCAAGGCATCGGGCTCTGCCGGACAGAGAGGATGTTTAACGCCGCCGATCGGCTTCCCATCGTCCGTGAGATGATCCTGGCGCGATCGCCGGAAGAGCGGCAAGAGGCCATCGACAAGCTTCGCCCGATGCAAAAGGGGGACTTCAAGGGAATCCTCAAGGCCATGGAAGGTTACCCTGTGACCATTCGGCTTCTCGATCCCCCACTGCACGAGTTCCTGCCCTCCCTGGAATCGCTCTTGTTGGAGCTGGGGAGCTTGAAGCGCGCACGAGACCGGATACTGAGCCCGGATCCCGATCGGCTGGCGATCGAAGAAGTGATCGAGCCATCTTTGAAGGACAGCATACCGGACGCCACGGAACTTGCCAGCAAGACCTCCGAGGGCACGCTCCTGATCGATGACCTGATAGCGGAGAAGGAGTCCCTGCTCCAGAAGGTGCGTGATACCACTGAAGTGAACCCGATGTTGGGTCATAGGGGCGTGCGCCTGGGCCTGACCGCGCCCGCTCTGTACGCGATGCAGATCGGTGCCATCCTCGAGGCCCTAGCCGAGCTTACCCAGGAGGGCGTCGACGCGATTTGCGAGATCATGATCCCTCAGGTGACGGAACCGAATGAACTGATCCTCGTGAACCAGTTCGTGGCCGAGGTGCGTGAGAGCGTTGAGCGAGAGTACGAGATAAGGCTCGACTTCAAGTTTGGCACGATGATCGAGGCGGTAAGAGCTTGTGTTCGGGCGAAAGAGATCGCAGAGGTCACCGAGTTCTTCTCCTTCGGCACCAATGACCTGACCCAGGCTACGTTTTCTTTCTCCAGAGAGGACGCAGAGCAGAAGTTCCTGCCCCAGTACGTCGAGATGGGCATCCTACCGCAGAACCCGTTCGAGGCGCTGGATATCCATGGGGTGGGGCGCCTGATGAAGCTGGCTGTCCAGTCGGGTCGTCACGTCAAGCCTGATCTCAAGATCGGCATATGCGGAGAGCACGGAGGGCACCCGCGCAGTATCCACTTCTGCCACACGGTCGAGTTGGACTACGTCAGCTGCTCCGCATTTCGGGTCCCGATTGCCCGGCTGGCGGCGGCGCAAGCGAAGCTGACCGAAGACCGTAGGAGCCAGGAGGAACTGACGGATCCCGACTATCCCTTCAACGTGCTGTAGCTGCAGAGAACCGCTGCGCCCGCGCGATCGGCCTTGACGGCCGAGCGTTGCCGTTCGCTAAAAGAGTTTCCCGGCCAGACTCGGAGTTTTGTCGGTCCGGGTCGCGACCTTCATAAAGGTGGCGATGCGGACCGTGCCCTCCGAGTGGAGCGTCTCGTGGACGTTCCTCACCGCCTCGAAGATCGCGTCCATCTCACCTTCCAGGTTGGTGCCGTTGGCATGGAGCGTGGCATTCAAGCCGGCGTCCTCGAGTATCTGGTGGGCACGTTTCACCTCCTTCCTGACCGACACGCCCGCGCCGATAGGAATCACCTGAATCTCTGCGGTGGCCTTCATGCATGCCTTCCCTTCTCGGAGTCGCCTGATCCTCCTGGGGCTTCAAAGCTCCCGTCGGTTTCGTACCTTATGTACTTACTTAGATCCGTCGTTACAAGGGATGGCATACCCTCATGAAATACGTCTTCGGTCCCGTTCCTTCGCGCAGGCTGGGCCAGTCGCTGGGCGTCGATCCTGTTCCCCTGAAGACCTGTAACTGGAACTGCGTGTACTGCCAGTTGGGACGCAGCCGGCCGGTGGTGAACGAGCGCAAAGACTACTTCCCGCCCGAGGAGGTCGTGGCCGACGTCAAGGAAGCGCTCGATAGACACGGATCGGGTCGGATAGACTGGGTGACTTTCGTCGGGTCCGGGGAACCGCTTCTCCACGCGCACCTGGGATGGATGTTGCGGGAGGTGAAGGCGGTCAGCGACGTACCCATCGCACTCATCACAAACGGCTCTCTGCTTTACCTGCCGGATGTGCGAGAGGAGGTTGCCGTCGCCGATGCCGTGCTACCCACGCTGGACGCGGGCACGCCAGAGCTCTACCGGCGTATAGATCGACCTCACCCCGAAGCCACGTTCGAGCGACTGATGTCAGGGCTCATCGCATTCAGCGAAGAGTACGACGGCAAGCTGTGGGTCGAGACGATGTTGCTGACCGGCCTGAATGACACCGATGAGGCGCTACGGGACATCGCGGCTCGACTGAAGGAGATTCAGCCGGACGAAGTCCACCTCAACCTACCCACCCGACCACCGGCCGAGGCGTGGCTCGAGCCAGTCGACAGCGGCGAGAGCTTGATGCGAGCGATCGGCATCATCGAAGAGGTTGCTCCGGTAAGGGCGGTCACTCCTCTTGCCGACGGCAACATCGACTTGAGCGCGTACGACAATCCTATCGATGCGATCGTGGGTGTGATCACTCGCCATCCTCTTCGAGAAGACGAAGTGGTCGAAGCCTTAGATCGCTGGGCGGCGGGTGAGATCAAAGCGGGGCTCAAGAAACTAGAGGCCAGCGGTCGAGCCCAGGTCGTGATACGGTACGGAACCCGATTCTGGACCGCCGCGCCGTCGTTCTTCCCGGATGGTGGCGAACCAGAGCGTAGCAACGAACGCAGCTAAGAACTCACTCCACGATTCCAGCAGACTACTGAGGCGATAGTACCCCAACACGTAGTTGCGACGGCATATTCTGCGAACGGTACACCCGTTGTGTCGCCTTGATGAAATCGTCCTGGGCAGCCGCGAAAATGTTCTCCACATACTTCTGCGGGTTCCGATCTACCAGCGGGAACCAGGTGGACTGGATCTGTACCATGATGCGGTGCCCTCTCTGAAACGTGTGCAGCACATCCTGGAGCGGTAGAACGACATGAGTGGGCTGGTCCGGGACGAACGGTTCGGGGAATTCCGCACTGTTACGGAACCGGCCCCTGATCACTTCGCTCCGCACCATCATCTGATAGCCACCCATGTGGACGCCGCGAGGTAGGCCATCGTGGTCGGGTGTATCCGGGGGGAGGACATCGATGAGCTTCACGATCCAGTCGGAAGCTGTACCGGATGTCGAGACCCAGAGGTCCGCGACAACGGGACCGGCCAGGGTGACGTCCTCGTCCAGCACCTCGGTCTGGAACGCGAGCACGTCGGGACGGCGGGCCGCAAAGCGTTGATCGTCGGTCATGTATTCCCGCGTCATTCCCGTTGCAATGTCTTGCGTAAACGGTACCGGTTTCGTCGGATCACTGACGTATTCGTCCCAGGCGTCGGCCGCCCTGTCAGGCTGCATGAACGAGAGAGTCCCGCCGCCACGCAGATAGAGGCTCCGTTCCTGAATGCTCGCGGGCGGCCATTCTTCGAAGGTTCGCCAGCGGTTCACCCCGGTCTCGAACACGGAGGCTTCGGGCAAGTCGATACTACCCTTCCCCTTCAGGTAGAAATTGAAGAAAGGCAGTTCGATGTTCTCCCGGTAGAAGACGGAAGTCTGAGAGCCGAAGCTCACATTGCCTAGCGACTCTCCGTCGGTCCGGGCCCAGCCACCGTGACGCCAGGGCCCCATGACCAGGATGTTGAAGACCTGCGGATTCTTTTCCTCGATCGATCGGTAGATGGCCAGAGGACCGTAGAGGTCCTCTGCATCAAACCATCCACCCACGGTCATCACCGCCGGCGCCACGCTGTTGAGATGAGGAACGATGTCGCGGGACCGCCAGAAATCATCTCGGTTTGGGTGCTGTGCCGCCTCATTCCAGAACGCGACCTGGCCCTTGAAGTAGCGCTCGTCCGCGTTGCCGAGCGGGCCCAGGTCGAGAAAGAACTGGTAGCCGTCAGGTGTTCCGTGGTCGAACCGTGGTCCCCATTCGGTGGTCGGCTGCGGGCGCGGCAGACCGAACGTCGCGAAGAAGTTGAAACTGTGGGGAAGGAAGAACGCACCGTGGTGATGGAAATCGTCGAACCACCAGTCCGCGATGGGCGCCTGCGGCGACACCGCCTGTATGGCAGGATGCGCGTCAATCATGCTCGCCGCGGCATAGAACCCGGGGTAGGAGATGCCCCACATCCCCACGCGCCCATTGTGGTTCGGAACGTTCTCCAAAAGCCATTCGACAGTGTCGTAGGTGTCCGAACTCTCGTCGATGTCCTGGTCCGACCGCTTCTCCGCGACATGGGGGGTCATGTTCACGAACTCACCTTCGGACATGAATCGACCGCGCACGTCCTGCAACACGATGATGTAGCCTTCCCGGACAAACAGCGGGCTCGGCCCGAGGCTTTCCGGATAATTATCTTCGCCGTAGGGGCGTACGCTGTAGGGTGTCCGTCGCATCAGGATCGGGAATGCGATTGAGGTATCTTTCGGCATATAGACCGATGTGAACAATCTCGCGCCATCCCGCATCGTGATTCGGTACTCGCGCTTCGTGTAGTTCTCGCGGATGTACTGCGCGATCTCGTCGTCGCGCTGTTGACTGCTTGCCTGACAGCCGACCGAGAACAGCACGGTGAGCAAGATCAAGACCATCAACCAGCCTGCCGGCCGTACGAGTTCCGCGGATCCGTTCATCTCTTCCTCGTTTTCAGGTAGAAGCGGCGAGCGCAGATTGGGAACTCCGCAATCTGCTGTTGATACCCGTTCTTCGGCAAGTGAGCGTGCCCAGGGTCCAACATCGCGCATCGCGGATTTCCGCAATACGTTATCGTGAGGTATGTTCGATTTCACCCTTCTCGGCTTCGGCCACGTCGCGCTGGCTATCGCGCTCACGCTGGACGTGCTGCTGAATAAGCACCGCCCGGTCTCGGCCGTCCTTTGGCTGGCCCTCGTTTGGGCCGTGCCTTACGGGGGCGCTCTGGCCTATCTGACATTCGGAATCGACCGGGTGCGCAGAGGCGCATCGGAGCGCGAGGCGTCGAGGGCATTGGTCCGACGGCGGGCGGCGCTACACCCTACATTCGAGCCGCTGGCGATTGACCCCTTACATCCGGACACACTCGAGGCCCCGAAGTATCCGGCCCAGCACATCTTTCGCGCAACGGATCCGGCAGTACGGCAGAATCGCGTCATCGGGGGCAACCGCGTAAGTCTTCTGGTCGACGGCGATCAGTTCTATCCGGCGTTATTGGACGCGCTGTCGGCGGCCAAGTCGTCCATACACCTGCAGACGTTCATTTTCGCCCGCGACAGGGCGGGTCGCGAGCTACTCGAGTTGTTGACCGCTCGAGCCCGCGCAGGCGTAGAGTGCCGGCTGCTTTACGATCGTTTCGGTTCCACTCTTGCCTACTTGTCGCGGTTCTTCAAGGACGCGCAGGCGGCCGGCGTACAGGTGTATTCGATCACTCAGGCCAATCCTCTCAAGGGTCGGTTTCAGATCAACCTCCGCAATCACCGCAAGATCGCCGTGATCGACGGCACCGTGGGTTTCGTCGGCGGAATCAACGTTCACGACGAGAACCTATCGAGCCGGGCAGCCGGCCCACCGATCCGCGATTATCATGCGAAGGTCGAGGGGCCAGCGGTAACTGATTTGCAGTTTCAGTTCATCGAGGATTGGCACTTCGCATCGCGGCAACCGCCGGAGCGGCTGTTGGAGCCGCGATATTTTCCGGAGATCGATCCTGCGGGCGATGCTTTGGTTCAGGTTGTGCCGGGCGGGCCCGACCTGAAGGGTCACAGCCTGGCCGATGCCTTCTTCGGCGCCATCGTCGCCGCCGAGAGGTCGATCAGCATTGTGACGCCCTACTTCGTTCCGGACGAACCCATCGTGCAGGCGCTGCGCTACGCAGCGATCCGAGGCGTCACCGTGAGGCTGGTCGTACCGAAGTACAGCAACCATTGGTACACGGGCTTCGCGGCGCGCGCCCTATATGCGCCACTTCTCAAAGCGGGCGTACGGATCTTCGAGCGGCACCCGCCCTTCATGCATGCCAAGGCGATTGTCGTGGACGGCGTGTATGCCATGATCGGGTCAGCGAACCTGGATTACCGAAGCCTGCACCTCAACTTCGAGACCAATCTGGAAGTCGCGGACGACGATTTCGTGAATTCGTTGGCGAGCCAGGTCGAGCAGGAGGTCGGTGCGAGCGACGAGGTGCACCTAGAAGTGCACCAGGCCAGGTCGCTGCCTCGCCGCCTCACCGAGAACTTCTGTTACCTCTTTCAGCCGATGCTCTAGCGTGAGGCGGCCTGCGGGCGCTTCGTAGCTGTTTGGCGGCGCCTTCAGGGCCGATATCGAGCGACCGGCGCCGGAAAGGCGAACCGAACACTCGCGCACTCTGTCGCGGCTTCCTGTTGCTCGAAGTGGTGCTCCACATGGCGTTCGATCCGGCGCTCCTCAAGCCTATCCGATCGCCCTAGGATGACGATGTCCAGCCGGTCGCCCCGAGCCATCGCCTTCGGTGCCTCAGCGACCACCACATCGGGAGCTGGAGATGCCGCCACACCGGAGTGGACTTTCCCGGTCCACGTGTCGAGGTAGAGCACGTCACCGTCATCGAGCGACTTATAACGGAGGTTCAGCACAAGGGACGCCACGACCATGAAGCCCAGGAACGTCCAAACCACGGAAGCGAGCTGACGCAATGAGAGCATGCTGCCTCTCCCTGCCAAAGTGATAACCTGTCCTGGGGGCGCTCGGGAGCGGCATCCGCCGCTCCTTGTCCATTTGACGTAAGAAGCCGGGGGATGGTTGGCTGGGACTACCGACCTTTGGCCAAGGGCGGCGTAGCGCTCGGAGGCCTTCGATGCATCGTGGCCTGCTCGAATGAGTAGGCGATGGCGATGAGCGTCGGCTCGGACCAGGCATCACCGATGATCTGGAGCCCTACCGGCAGACTGTCCCGCACGAATCCCATGGGAACGGTAACGGCTGGGAAGCCCGTGTGAGGCGACAGATACTGACTGTTGTCGCCGGCCGGCGTGTTCAGGTCGCCTATGAGACGTGGTGGATTCGACCAGGTGGGGTGAACCAGGGCATCGAGCTCGTGTTCCCGCAGCACGCGACGAACGCCGGCTCGCAGGCGCTCGGAGTTTGCCCTCGCAGCCCGACAGGCTTCGTTCTCCTCGGGTCCACCTTCGATACGCTGGAAATAGGCGAGCGACGAACCGATGGAGGGATGGTATTGCCCGCCTTCTAGGATCTCGTCCAAACTCTTCACGGGAGCATCCGGCCCCAGGGTCGCCAAGTAGTCGTTGATGTCGGTCCTGAACCGCGGACACCAGCGCTGGCGAAGCGGGATCTCATCTTGTTCCGGGATGTTCGCGGGATCGACGACCACCGCCCCGTTCCGGCGCATCACTTCGAGGGCAGCCTCAAAGCGCTCCAATATCTCCGCATCAGCGGTCTCAGTGTCAGAGATTTGGCGTACGACTCCAATGCGAGCGCCGTTCAGTCCATCCTCCAATAGAAAGGCGGAATAACTCTCGGCGCGATCACCCTCGCTTGCCGCCGTGATCGGATCGGCGGCATCATAACCGGCGATCACGTCCAAGACGGCAACCGCATCGGCCACGCTACGTCCCATAGGCCCCCCGATATCGCGGTCGAGGTAGAGCGGCACGATTCCGTCGCGGCTGGTCAGTCCCATGGTGGAGCGTATCCCTACCAGGCTGTTGTGGGACGAGGGGCCGCGGATCGAATTGCCCGTATCCGTGCCCAAGCCGACGGCGCCGAAGCTAGCCGCGACCGCCGCAGCGGTCCCGCCACTGGAGCCCGCCGGCACTCGGTTCAGTGCATAGGGGTTTCTGGTATGACCCGGAAGCCTGGAGCCCACGGTGTGATAAGGCGAGAACGCGAACTCGGCCATGTTCGACTTCGCGATCACGATAGCCCCGGCGTCCCGGATCTTTCGAACCTGATAGGCGTCATCCGGTGGTATCGAGCCTTCCAGCGACAGCGAGCCCGCCGTGGTCGGGAGATCGTACGTGTCGTAGTTGTCCTTTACTATGACCGGTATGCCGTGAAGCGGTCCGACGAAGCCCGACTCCAGGAACCGCGCGTCCAGTTCGTCGGCACGGGCCAACGCGCCGGGGTTAACCACCACGATCGAGTTGACTGCCGGACCCTGCTTGTCGTAGGCGTCGATGCGCTCCAGGTAGAGTTCCACCAGCTGCCGGGCCGTCAAGCGTCCCTCCTCCATCGCCTGGTGTATGTCGCCTATGGAGGCTTCGACGACGTCGAACGTCCGCCTGCTTTGGTCGGGCGGCGACTCCGTGACGTAGCACGACGCAAGTCCCACGAAGAGGATGGCGGCGGCCAGGAGGCTTTTGGTCTTCCGGAGTGTTCGCAACTCGCACATACTCGAGCCTCCCCTCTGCCAGTTGCCTGGACTGGTTCTATTACACGGCGGCGTACTGCCGAGGAAAAGTCTAGGGACGCCTGCACAGAGGCAATAGGTGAGATTGAGCGTGGCCATTGGAGCCCTTCTCAGAGAACGCTCAATTGTCCACGACGTGCTAATTGTGCAGATTGAAATTCTTGCTGTCACAGTGCCGTCCGGGAACCGCGATGGCGCACCCCACCGACGTAACGCCGTCGAGTGCGCCCTCATATCTACTTGTATGACAGGAGATTAGATCGATGCACCTCAACCGTATTCTAGCCCTAATCTGCCTCATACTCGTGTGGAGTGCCGCCGCGTCCACGGCCCGGACACAAGAGCACGAGACGCGGCCCGAGGCGGCGTCTCCGGAGGTTCCAGCGATCGTCACCGAGCACCAGATCCGAGTGGGTGGTGAGGTGATCAGCTATAGCGCCACGGCGGGCTACATGCCGTTGATGACGGAGGAGGGCGAGTTGAAGGCCAATGTGTTCTTCATCGCCTACACTCGTAGCGATGTGGCCGACATCTCGAACCGTCCCCTCACCTTCTCCTTCAACGGTGGGCCCGGTTCCTCGTCCGTGTGGCTGCACCTGGGCGCCCTCGGACCTCGGCGCGTGCTCATGACGACCGAAGGTGAGGCGCTTCCCCCGCCCTACCAACTCGTGGACAACGAGGGGACGTGGCTGGAGTTCAGCGATCTGGTCTTCATCGATCCTGTCGAGACGGGGTACAGCAGACCAGCGGCAGGCGAAGACAAGTGGCAGTTCTTGGGGCTGGAAGAGGATGTGCAAGCGGTGGCCGAGTTCATAAGGCTCTATACTACACGTTACGAGCGTTGGTCGTCCCCGAAGTTCCTGGCCGGTGAGAGCTACGGTACGACCAGAGCATCGGGCCTTGCCGGTTATCTCCAGCAGCGGCACGGCATGTACTTGAACGGGATCGTGCTCATCTCTGCGGTGCTCAATTTCCAGACGCTTCGCTTTCACCCGGGAAACGATATCCCGTATGCGTTATTCCTCCCCACCTACACCGCGACGGCCTGGTACCACAAGAAGCTGCCAGCCGACCTCCAGGCTGGAAGCCTCGAGGCGGCTGTCGAGGCGGCGCGCTCCTTTGCGCGGAACGAGTACACGCTAGCCCTTACGAAGGGAGCCGACCTTTCGTCGGCGGAGCGGCAACAGGTCGTTCGCCAGCTTGCACGCTTCACGGGTCTCTCGGAGGGTTTCGTCGCTGAAGCGGATTTGAGAGTTTCGCAGCCGCAGTTCGTCAACGAGCTGATTGGCGATCAGGGGCTGAGGACGGGGCGGCTGGATTCTCGTTTCACTGGGCCGCGGCCCGTTGAGGGTGGCGAAGGGTTCGCGTTCGACCCCAGTTACTCTGCGATTCAGGGACCATATACGGCGATGCTCAATGCCTACGTTCGCGAGGACCTGGGCTACGAGAGCGACCTGCCGTATGAGATCCTCGCGGGCAGCCGTGTTCGCCCCTGGAACTATGGCTCTGCGGGAGACGGCTATCCGTACGTCGCTGACGATCTGAGACAGGCGATGGAACAGAATCCGGCGCTCCGGGTCCTGGTCGCCAACGGGTATTACGACCTGGCGACACCGTTCTTCGCCACCGAGTACACTTTTGCCCACTTGGGCGGAGATCCGAGTCTGCGTGACAGGGTACATATGACTTATTATCCGTCCGGGCACATGATGTACATCCAGGAGGCATCACTGCTGGAGCTTCAGAGCCATGTACGGGATTTCGTGCATGGTTCGCTGGGCGGCGGCATGTGAACCGTGAGTTCGACTGTACAAGGCGGTCAGGTTTCGTCCTCGAACGAGACGATAGAATCGGGAGGCATGATGAATTCAAATAAGTCAGCGCTCTTTGGCGGACTGAACTGGCTGTTACTCGGTATGCTTCTGTTGCCGATAAACCTCCAGGCGCAGCGCACGGTCAAGCCGGTGCTGCACGGCAAGCACTGGGTGGCCATAACCGGGAAGCCGCTGGGGGCCACAGCAGGCGCGCTGATGTTCGCGAAGGGTGGCAACGCCGTGGACGCTGCCTGCGCGATGCTGGGGGCCACGGCCACGATGTGGGATGTGCTGAGTTGGGGAGGAGAGACCCAAGCTCTGATTTACAATCCACAGACCAAGAAGGTGATCGCGATCAATGGATTGGGAGTGGCGCCCAGCGGCGCCACGGCCGAGTTTTACAAGGAGAAGGGCCTCGACTACCCTCCGGACTTGGGGCCGCTGTCGGCCGTGACGCCGGGGACGCCGGGCGGTTTGATGACCATGCTAGCGGAGTACGGGACACTGAGCCTCAAGGAAGTACTGGCGCCGGCGATCGAGATGGCTGACGGCTACCCCATGGAGGCGCAAGCAGCGAACGGAATCGAGCGCAACAAGGAGCGCATCAAGGAGTGGAAGTACTCGACGAAAGTCTATCTGACGCACCTCGGCGAAGAGCGCGAGGCGCCCTACCCTGGCGAGATCTTCCGACAGGAGGATCTGGCGGAGACGCTGCGCAAGCTGGTGGAAGCCGAGCAGCAAGCGCTTGCAGAGGGAAAGAGCCGCGAAGATGCGATCTATGCGGCTTACGACCGTTTCTACAGGGGTGACATCGCCGAGGAGTTCGTGCGGGGAGCGCAAGAAGAGGGGGCGTTGATCACAATGGAGGACCTTGACCAGTGGCAGGTCCACATCGAAGAGCCCTTGATGACGGAATACAAGGACATCGAGGTGTACAAACTTAATAGCTGGGTGCAGGGTCCAGTGCTGCTTCAGACGCTGAATATCTTGGAGGACTTCGACCTCAAGTCGATGGGCTACAACAGCGCTCGCTACATTCACACGCTTTACCAGGCGATGAACCTCGCCTTCGCCGATCGCGATTTCTACTACGGCGATCCCTACTTCCCTCCGGAAGAACCGATGGAGGGTCTGCTATCCAAGGACTACGCTCGCGAACGCGCGAAGCTCATCAATTGGGAAGAGAACGATCCCAACGTACGTCCCGGCGATCCGTACCCGTTCCAGGGCGAGACGAACCCCTACCTGCATTATCTAAGAGAATGGCAAGCGGAGTGGCCTGTGAGGTCTGATGCCACGGGATCGCGGGCGACGGGCGAGATCGCGGAGTCGTTCAATTTGGGGACGACTTCGATTCAAGCGGCGGACGAGGATGGTTGGGTCGTCTCGATTACGCCCAGCGGGGCCTGGGTCCCCGCCGTGATCGCCGGCAATACCGGCGTGGGCATAAGTCAGAGGGGTCAGAGTTTCGTGCTCGACCCCTCCGAAAACCCCTTCAATGTCATCGAGCCGGGTAAACGGCCCAGAGCCACACTGACGCCGAGCATGGCGCTGAAAGACGGCATTCCGTTCCTTTCATTCGCCATTCAGGGCGGCGACACGCAGGACCAGAACAGTCTACAGTTCTTCCTGAACGTTGTGGAGTTCGGGATGAACGTCCAGCAGGCCGCCGAAGCCGCCAATTTCAACAGCTACCAGATGCGCAACTCGTTCAGAGGCCACGAGTCGGTTCCTGGACAGTTGCTGCTGGCCGAATCGGTTCCACCTTGGGTACGTGAGACGCTAACAGGAATGGGGTACGACCTGGAATTCCGAGATCTCACCTCGGGGCCGATGAACGCCATCTACTTCGATTGGGAGCACGGATCGTTCTGGGGGGGCTCCAGCAATCACGGTGAAGACTACGGCATAGCCTGGTAAATGGCAGGGCGCGCGAAGGGCGCATCGGTGGTGTCCCCAGCGCGCCCATCTCACGCCCAGCACCCGTTACCCGTTCGGTAGGTCGCGTACCTGGCTACCCATCAAGTACGTCACGCACCTTGCGCGCCAGAGTCTCGGGACTGAAAGGCTTCTCGAGGTACTGATCATCCGGGCTAGGCACGCCGCGTTCATCTCCAGCGGATCCAGTATACCCCGACATGTACAGGACCTTAAGGCCCGGACGATGTGAGGCCAGGATGCGTGCCAGCTTGGTCCCGTTCATTTTGGGAAGGACAACGTCGGTGATGAGCAGCTGGACGGGCTCGGCCATTTCATCGCACATTCGCAGCGCGTCTTCGGCCCCAGCGGCATCCCACACCGTGTATCCTCGTTCAACCAAGGTTCTAGTCGTTACCGTCCGGACGTCTTCATCGTCTTCCACCAGGAGGATGGTCTCCGATCCCGCCAGAGAGTCGTCGAGAGTCGCCCCCAGCCCCTCTTCATCCGCGCCTGTCTCGACTCGGGGGAAATAGACTTTGAAGCTCGTACCCAGATACGGCCTGCTGTCGACCCAGATGTGGCCTCCGCTCTGTTTCACGATACCGTAGACGGTGGACAGACCCAGACCGGTTCCTTCTTCCTTCGTCGTGAAGAACGGCTCGAACACCAACGAGAGATTGCGCTCGTCGATCCCCTGGCCCGTGTCGCTGACGGAGAGCATGACATACTGACCCGGCGACACCTCGCCGTGCCTTCGTGCTTCTTCTTCGCCCAGTTCGATGTCCTGAGTTTCTATCTTCAGTGTTCCACCTTTCGGCATCGCATCTCGAGCGTTGACGGCGAGATTGAGCAAAACTTGCTCGAGCTGGCTGCGATCGGCCTTCACGCGGCCGCGATCGGCCTCGAGTCTACTAGTCAATTCAATGTCTTCGCCTATGACACGTCGAAGCATGGCGTTCATGTTTGCTACGACGAGGTTGAGGTCGAGATTCCTAAGCTCCAAGGCCTGTCTGCGACTGAAGATCAGCAGGCGGCGAATGAGATCCGTTGCTCGCTCCGAAGCCCTCAGCACACCTTGCAGATCCTTACGGGCCCCGTGGTCCCGATGGAGATGCTGGATCGCTCGAGTGGCGTAGCCCGTAATAGCGGTCAACACGCTACCGAAGTCATGGGCAACACCGCCGGCGAGGCGTCCTACGGCCTCCATCTTTTGGGACTGACGAAGCTGGTGCTCCAGCGCTTCGCGCGCGGTGACGTCGATACCCGTTCCGATGACGAAGGCTACGGAACCATCGGCACCAAGGAGTGCCGTATTGGACCAGGAGATCAGGAGCCGATCCCCATCCTTCGTCACCCATGTGTTTACGTGCTTGTTCGGAAACGTGCCCGCCCGCAGCTCCTCGAAGACTCTGCTCACCGACTCCACTTCCTCCGGTATGAGCAGCATATCCCAGACGTGCCGACCTTCCACCTCTTCGAAGGTATATCCAGTCGCTTCGGTGCAGGCCTGATTGAAGAGAACGATCCGCCCCCGGCTATCGAGGACCACGATCAGAGCGCCAACCGTGTCCAGTACAGCGGAGATGAAACCCTGCTCAGACCTCAATTGCTCGTCGGCACGGCCAGCGGGGGCTGTAGACTTGACTAAAGTAGTGTCCGGCCGGGAGGTAGGGCCTGGGTCTACCGCAGAGACGTCTCTGGGTTCTTCTGGCTGATCGGAGCCGGGCGTCTTGGGTGACATGAGCCTTCGCACGAGGACTTGGCCAATTAGGGGCAAGGAAACTTGATCAGGATCGCATGACAAACATGTCACACTTCTGGGGTAATATCAACGACCGCGATCGCACGAGGGGCTGGTCGCTGTCGAGCCGCAGATCGGGACGAGGCTTGACTCCGGGCCCTCTTTGTCCCATTTGAAAGCCGACGGGAGACCAATTCACACCCACCCACGTACGCCATGAGCGCAACGTCGATAGACGAGGTACTGGCCCTTGTGGGCCACCTGGACGATGCTCCGGGAGATGGAACCGGACGAGAGGAGTTTCGACGTTACCTGCAGGACAACGTCACCGATCCAGAAGTCCTCCGAGTCTATGTCAATCAATGTCTGGCACGCTCCGAGGAGCGGTATGTCCGCGCGCTCCAAGATCTGATCAACCACCTGGGTCGAGTTTTGGAGTTCGAGGTCACCTTCGGCCCCTACGAATGGTTGCCCGGCCAGATCGCGTTCAACGGTCGCTGGAAGTCGACCTGGGGACCCAACATCATCATCGAGATCCGAAAGCGGGAGGTCTATTCGCCGTACCGCCCCACGCTCTCGCGTGTCATCGAGCAGATGATCGACGAAGGAGAGATCGCGGGCTGGCATCTGGCGGTCGGCCTCTATGTGATTGCCCGGCCTCGGGTCCACTTCACTCATCTCGAGAAAGCGATCCTGGAGCACGTTCAGGCCCATCAGTTGCGCATTGCGTCACTTGATTCGCTCTTCATTCTGGCAGCGCTGAAGCATCGGGACTTGCTTTCCCACCAGGATGTTCTGACGGTTCTGCGCTCATCGAGCCCGACCACGAACTGGCTCATCGAGCTCGTCTCGCGCCTGGCGCAGCGTCCGGCCGCTGAAGGGCCCGCGGCCGGGCCATTTCAGGGTCGTGAAGAGCCTGTCGCGGCCGCTGAACCCGCTGGCCAGAAAGGTGACGGGAGAGAATCGGAGGAGCGCGAAAGCCGGGCAGAAGAGGAACTGCGGGACGAGCCCGAACTCGTCGGCGAGCTGGAGAGGCTTGCGGAGGAATTGGTCAAAGTCTTCGCATGTTTCGGCCATTGCCTGACCGAGTCGCTGGAGGCGCTCTTCACATCGGCGCGAGACTCCGAGGAGCTCTGATGCCGAGTGTCAAGCGATGCTACCGCATTCTCGGCTTGCCTCCCGGGAGCTCCAAGGAGGAGGTCAAACGAGCCTATCTGGACCTCGTCCAGGTTTGGCACCCGGACCGGTTCGCCCACAACCCGAGACTGCAGGAGAAAGCTGAAAGCAACGTCAAGCGCATCAACGAGGCCTACGAGACGCTCAGGGACTATGAGGCGCCAGCCGGACAGGTGCCACGAAACTGGCTGAGCGAATCGTACAGCGCGATCGTGGACCTGGGAGACCTGCTCAAGTCCGGCACGGTACCGCGACAGGAAGCGAAGCCGAAACGGCCGCGACCTCAGGCTAGGAAGGGCCAGCGGGTCGTCGGGCTAGGGCCGATCGAGCGTACAAGGGAGATCCGTGTCCGGAGCCAAAGACGCGGCTCGGTATGGGGGCTCGTGTTCGGCGTCTTGGCGGCGGTGGCTGTTGCGGTCCTGGCTTGGCTGCTGGTATCGGTTCTGCTCTAATTGCTGTCCAGAACGCCCCGGACCTTCTGCACCAACGCTTCTGGCGTGAATGGTTTCTGCAGGAAATTCGCACCTGACTCCCACACGGAGGCCCGCAGCAGGGCGTGGTCGGTGTAACCAGACGTGTAGAGAACACGGGTCTCGGGCCGAAGCGGGGCAAGGCGCTCGGCCAGCTCCGGGCCGCTGAGCTCGGGCATCACGACGTCGGTCAGGAGAAGATCGATGCGACCTTCGTGACGTGCGCTGAGCTGCATGGCCTCGCCGCCGTCGCCTGCCTCCAGTACTGCGTATCCCTTGCCCTCCAGAATTCGGCGAGCCAGCGTGCGAACAGATCTCTCGTCCTCCACCAACAGGATAGTCTCGGCACCTAGCTCCGTTTGAACCGGAACGGTCTTGCCCTCGCCTGTATCCACGGCCTTCTCCACCCGCGGCAAGTAAACCTTGAACGTGGTCCCCAGGTCGGGCTCGCTGTAGGCCCAGATGTACCCCCCACTCTGCTTCACGATGCCGTACACCGTGCTCAGGCCTAGCCCGGTGCCCTTACCCGTCGGCTTGGTGGTGAAGAAAGGCTCGAAAATGCGGGCCCGGACCTCGGCATCCATACCCACCCCGGTGTCGCAGATTGCCAGCATCACGTAGCGGCCCGGGACGATCGGGTAGTGAGTCTGCGCGAAAGTCTCATCGACATCCACGTTGGCCGTCTCGATGGACAGCTTACCACCCGAAGGCATCGCATCTCTGGCATTGACGGCCAGATTCATGACGATTTGCTCGATCTGGCCGCGATCCGCCTCTACGGCCCAAAGTCGGGATTCCAACATCGTGACAAGTTCGATATCCTCGCCGATGAGTCGCTGGAGCATCTTCTCCAAGCTGTGAAGGACCTCGTTGAGGTCGAGCACCTTGGGCTGGAGCACCTGTTTGCGGCTAAACGCGAGCAGCTGTCGGGTGAGTGTTGCGGCGCGCTGGGCGGCCTCGGTGATATCCTGCAATTCCTGGCGACGCGGGTCCTGCGGGCCGAACTGATTCAGGAGAAAATCGCTGTTGGCCAGGATAACCGTAAGCACGTTGTTGAAATCGTGCGCGATGCCGCCAGCCAGCAAGCCCACGGCCTCCATCTTCTGGGATTGGCGAAGCTGCTGCTCCAGGCGCCTGCGCTCGAGTAGATCGATAGCCGTCCCAACCAGGCAGCGCTGGCCGTCGAGCTCCACCAGCTTGCCGGTGAACAGGTACGGCGTCTTGTCCCCATCCCGCGACTCGAGATCTGCCTCGACCCTCGCCTGCCCCTTCTCGAAAACATCGCGTATGGCCTGCTCGATCGCCAGTCGATCCTCGCCGGAGAAGAAATCGAACGGCTTCTTCTCCAATAGTTCCTGACGCGAATAGCCGGTGACCTGCTCGATATACTGATTCCAGCGTAGAAAGCGCCCTCTCTCGTCAAAGAGATAGAACAGGCCCGGAAGGCTGCCTGTCGCAACGTCGGAGAACTCCTTCTCCTTGCGAAGCTTCGCCTCGGACTGCACGCGATGCGTGATGTCGTGGATTATGCCCTGGTATCCGACGAGGTTCCCCTCATCATTGTGCTGGACGGTGGAGCTGAGCAGGCAGTACATGATACTGCCATCCTTGCCGACCAACTTGACTTCGTAGTCCTTTACCGACCCTTCTCGCTCGATCTCTGCCTGAAACCTTTGGCGATCGGCAGCATCGGCATACAGCTCCTCCGCGCTCAGATCCGCCATCTCTGTCCGCGTGTAACCGAAGAGAGTCAGCATCGCGTTGTTGAAGTCGGTGAGTCTGCCGTCGGTCGAGCTGACGTAGATGGCATCTCTGGATTCCTCGAACAGATTCCGATACTTGCCCTCGCTCTTTCTGAGTGCATGCTCCGCTTGCTTGCTCGCCGTCAGATCGAAAGCAACGCCGATCGCCCCGGTGATCTGTCCGTCCTGATCCCGGAACGGTTCAACGTGGCACTCGAACGTGCGGTCCTCCCATGTGAGCTCGAAGCTCGACTCCTCGCCCTCGAGCGCACGCTTGTGAACGGATATCCCCATGGCCTCGGGGTCATCGGTCTGGAAGTACTCGAAAAGCGACATACCCACGACCTGGTTGGGCTTCAGACCGATGGCCGGAAGCGCAGCCCCCAGCGACGACGTAAACCGCAACTCTCGATCCACGGTCCAGAGGATGCCCGGCATCTGGTCGAGCAGCAGGCGTAGTCGCTCTCGATCGGCGGCTGATTCGTGTGCGCTCTTCGGGTCATTCATGTCAAGTATTGAGGCCGAGAGGCTCTCCGGTTGATTGAGGGACCTGAGGGGGTGCTACGGATCAGAAAGTGGGCGCGGGGCGCACCTAATATGGGCATACGGCCCCTGGAAAGGCAACATTCTGTGACTGCGATCGCCGTTGTCTGGGCCTGGATAGCGGCGATACTTTGCATCTATTGACGTTCCTACTGCCACCCGGCCCGGGTGATGGCCGGCTAAGCAGGTTAGTGTGTAGAGAACTCACGGCCAGCCGACTCTGTCGTATGCTAAACACGCGCCTCGTCCTCCTAACACTCTTCAGCACCCTGGCAACCGCCTCGCTCTCGCATGCGCAAACGGCCAGGGTACGCGTCGAGATCGTGGGCCTCAAAGGCGAAAAGGAGCGCAACGCGCTCGCCGTCGCGAGTATCGTCAACGCCTCCAACAGTGGAGAGCTTCCAACGAACCACATTCGCCGCCTTCATGTCCGGGCGCCCAAGGAGATCGAGCTCGCGCTTCAGCCGTTCGGCCTTTATAGAGCGGTGGTCCGCTCCGAGCTTGATACCACGAAACCGACCTGGATTGCGCGCTACGATGTGAACCCGGGCCCGCCGATCCTATTGAGCAAGGTCGATGTGCGAATTCGCGGCGCCGGCGCCACCGACTCGGCGTTCGTGGCGCTAGCGGCTGACTTCCCGCTATCCGTCGGCGATACGCTGGTCCATCTCAAATACACCGAAGGCAAACTCGCGCTGGGAAACTTCGCCTCGGAGAACGGCTATCTCGACGCCGGCTTCGACAGCAGCCAGATCCGCGTCGACCTCGAGGACTACACAGCGGAGGTGATTCTCTACCTCGATACCGGGCCCCAATTCTTTTTCGGGCCGGTTACACTCAACCAGGACATCGTCGATCCACGGTTACTTCAGGGATACGTGACGTTCGAGCCCGGTGACACTTTCAAGCTGTCGCAGCTCTTCGAGATGCAGCGAGGCCTTAGCTCCACCTCGTTTTTCAGTCAGGTGGAGATCCGACCGCAACGCGACGAGGCTGATGGCCTGCATGTACCCATCTCGGCTGACCTCGTGCCGCGCAAGCGCGGCCGCTATGAGGTGGGGCTGGGGTATGGCACCGACACCGGGATCCGAGGGACCTTCGAAGCCGAGTTCCGCCGCCTCAATCGCCGGGGGCACAACGCCACCGTTAGAATGGAGGCGTCGCAATTGGAGCGCTTCATCATCGGGCAGTACCGCTTCCCTCCGGCGTACCCGGAGACTGCGACCTGGGCCATCTCGGTCGCCGCCGGCGATTTCAGCCCCACCTGGAGCAAAAGCCAGTCGGTGGGCCCCACCCTCAGCCGCAGCGTAACGCGCGGACCTCTAAGAGAAGTGCTCTCAGTCGCATACGACGTACAGCGCTTCACGATTGCCGGCCAGGAAGGCAACTCGCGGCTGCTGATTCCCTCGGCCAGTTGGGCGTGGGTGCGGAGTGACAACACCCTCGCCACGCTGAGTGGCACCCGCGTGCGATTAGATGTTCTGGGCAGCATTGACGAAGTCTTCTCCAGCGCTTCGTTCCTGCAACTCGTACTGTCTGGGAAGCTGGTGCGACCCGTTGCCCGTCGCACCCGATTGATCGCGCGGGCCACGATCGGAAGAACCTGGACGGAACAGTTCTTTCAACTGCCGCCCAACATTCGCTTTGTCACCGGCGGTGATAACACCGTTCGCGGATACGGGTTCGAAACGCTGGGTCCGCGGAATGACGAGGGAGAGATCGTTGGAGGTGACTATGTGCTATATGCCAGCGTTGAGGCAGATCACAGAATCCTAGAGAAGTGGGCGCTAGCCGGGTTCTTCGACATGGGCAATGCGCTCTCTGCAGCGACTGACTTCTCCCTCGCTAAGGGGGCGGGCGTTGGGGTGCGATGGTTGTCCCCCGTCGGCCCGGTTCGCCTCGACCTGGCGTATGGGCTCAACAAACCCAGCGAGAGTTGGCGGATTCACTTCACCGTGGGGCCCGACATCTAATGGGAATGGGAATGGGAATGGGAATGGGAATGGGCGTGAGGCGGGTGCTGCGGCGCATCCTCAAGTGGGGGGCTTGGGGCTCACTGGCCGTGTTGCTTTCAGCCTTCGCGCTGGCCTCGTTCGTCTTGATGACGGAGGCCGGAGCACGCCTGGCGTTGAAGCTCGCCATGGCCAGACTCGACCTTCCCATCACGTACGGGGATGTGAGCGGCTCGATCGCCGGGCGGTTAGAGGTTCACGATCTAGGCCTGGAGATCGACGGGTTCTCGGCCCTAATCGACCACCTCGCCGTCGAATGGCGGCTTCTGGAATTAAGGCACGGGCGAGTACACATCGAGGAAGTCCAGATCTCAGGCGCCCGATCGATCCTCAGGCCCGAGGCCTTCGGGGGTGCGCCTGACTCCACGACTGTCGAGTCGCAGACGAGCGAACCCCGGGAGGACGATCGAATTCTCCCATTCGAAATGATCGTCGACTCCATCCGACTTCAAGACGCCGCGTTTGCCGTCGCCGAGATCGTCGAAGCCTACGGGATAAACCTCGATGGCTCGGGGACCATCGACGCCTTCTCGGTCGGCGGCCGATTGGTCGCCGATCTACCCGAGTTCGGGACCGCAATTCTGGAGATTTCAGGCGCCGGCAGTCAGAGTGGCGTCGAGCTGTCCGTGGTAAACGCCGATGTTCTGGATGGCCGTCTGCAAGCGGAGGGTTCTGTTGCCTGGACGCCGGCGGTCGAGTGGCGCGTCGACATTCAGGCGGACGACCTGGCTCCAGGACAACTTGCCTCGAGCCCGGCGGACTGGCCAGGCCGACTCTCGTTTAGCGGAACCACTGAAGGGAGCGCGGGCGACACGCTCCACTTGCGCATCCAGCTCGACACTCTCTCGGGTGTTCTTCGTGATATTCCGCTGAACGGGAAACTCTCTGGCTCAATCCAGGGTGAGTACTATTCTCTCTCCGCTCTCGCTCTCGATTGGGGTCCGACGCATGTGCGCGGCGCGGGTGAAATCGGCGAGCGCCTCGACGCCGTGTTCGAGTTGGACGCTCCCGACCTCTCCGCCGTGCTCCCGGACTCGAGGGGCTCCGTTTTGGCTGAGGGACGCATCGCCGGCACGCGATCCGCGCCGAGAATCGACGCGAACCTGATCGCCAACGGCGTCGAGGTCGGCGGGATCCGAATCGAGGACGGCGATGCAGATGTCGATGTGAACTGGGCGCCAGGCCAGGCTAACAGAGTGAGAGTTCACGCCAGAGGCGTTCAGGTCGCAGGGCAGACGGCTGAGACCGTAGTCGTAGAAGCCCAAGGCACCAGAGAGGAGCACACGGTTGCCGCGCATACCACCGGTGAGAGACTCGACGTGAGGCTCGAAGCCGCTGGAGGCTTGAGCGGGTGGGCCTGGGCCGGCCTGCTGAGGGAGCTGGAGGTGGATACGGAAACAATGGGGAGCTGGGTTCTCGAGGGCGAGACGTCTCTAAACGCGGCCCAAAGCGAAGTCGACGTGTCCGGCTTTTGCATAGGGTCGGACGACGGGCGCCTCTGCGCAGACGGCGTCTGGAGGGCTGAGGAGGAATGGCACGCCTCTGCGTCCGTCGAGGGCATTCCCTTGGCTCTTGCCGGAACATTCCTTCCAGAACGACTTGAACTCCACGGCTTGATAAGCGGCAACGTCGAGGCGTCAGCATCGATCGACGGCCCTATGTCCGCCGAAGTGATTCTTCACGCTGATTCTGGTGCCATTGTACTCGACATCTCCGATACCACGCAGTCGATGGCGTTTGAAAACACAGAGCTCGCGGTCTTCGCTGATCCCGACACTACGGTGGGACGGTTGAGACTTGAGGTGCCTGGCGACAAGTCAGCTGGCCCGGGCCTGCTGATCGCTGACGTTCGTCTATCGGCGTTGACCGGTCTGCGTGGCGAGTCCGGCGCTGGCCTCTCCTTACTCGAAGATGGCCGAGTCGCGTTGTCCATCGACGGCGTGCCGATGTCACTGGCCGAGTTCATTCTTCCGGGCGAGGCGACGATCAGCGGGACGCTCGACGGCAAGGTCGAGGCGACCACAGAGGCTGACGGCTCGATCACAGCAGAGGCGGAGCTGAGGCCGGGGCCAGGAGAGATCACCTACTCATCCGGTGGCGGGCGTAGATCCCTCGACTACGAACAAGGGTCTATACTCCTGGACATCGGCCAGAGCGGACTGGACGGAGAGTGGTCTCTCGCTTGGGGGGACCCAGACAGCGCGACTTTCGCCGCCTTCTCCGGCGACTTGCGACTCCCCGAGTACACGAACCTCGATCAGGATATCGAAAGTCAGCGACTCGAAGCGCGTGTCGAGGGCGGCTGGGATCTCAGGGTCATCGATGCGCTGTCGGACGAGTTCTCAGCAAGCGCTGGGCGCCTCGATGTGAAATTGAGCGCGTCAGGCACACTCGCTGAACCGAACCTGACCGGCGCGGTAAACGTCAGCGGTCAAACGGAGGTGACAAACCTCGGTATTCGACTGAGCGAGATCGAAGTGACCGCGACAGCCGATGCTGCCCGCCAGCTACAAGTCGTGGGACACGCGGCTTCCGGCGACGGACGTATATCCATCGAGGGGATGTCGCCACTCATCCCATCAGAGACGTCGCCGGGCCGCATCTTCCTGAGAGGTGACCGCTTCCTTGCCGTGAACACAGAGCAGGCTCGCGTCGAGGTGTCACCCGAGGTCGAGATACTGCTGACCGGAAGACAAATCCAGGTGTCGGGCGACGTTTCGATTCCCGCTGCTAGAATCGACATTTTGGAGATTCCCGTCTCGGCCGTGCCCGTCTCACGGGACGTGGTCCTGGTTGGACAGGAAGAGGAGGACCGAAAGGACCTGCCGATATCCGCCAACATCAGAGTCGTGCTCGGAGACGAGGTTTCGTTTCGAGGTTTCGGGGTTACAACGCGATTACTGGGGACTGTCGCGGTGACCGAGTCGCCGGGTAGACCCACTCGGGGCAGCGGCGAACTGGTGTTCTCGGAGGGGATCTACCGCGGCTACGGCCAGAACCTGCAAATCGATCCCGGCCGCCTGGTTTTTGCCGGCCCTATCGACAACCCCGGTCTCGACGTAAGAGCCTACCGCACAGCCACGGATAGAACGAGGGCCGGACTTCTTCTGCGAGGGACACTCAAGGAACCCGACGTGCAGGTGTGGTCCGACCCCGTGATGTCACAGTCGGAAGCGCTGGCCTATATGCTGTTCGGTCGATCGATGGAGGAAGGATCCGAAAACGATCAGGCCAATGCTGCGAGCGCCGCCGCTGCTCTCGGCGGTAGCATGTTGGCGATGAGCATGGCGTCTCAGGTCGGACTGGACGAAGCTCGCATCGAAACTGGGAGCAAGCGAGAAGATGCAGCTTTCGTGGCGGGTAAGTACCTGTCGCCCCGGCTCTTTGTCGCCTACGGCATCGGACTGTACGAACCGATCAATACACTGCGCGTTCGTTACTTGCTCTCGCAGAAATTTACGCTTCAAACCGTCACGGGAGACCGGACTGCGACGGACATCCTGTATCGGATCGAGCGCTGAGTGCCTCGGGAGTAGGCGAGAAAACGAGTAACGGAGAGGCAGGGACCTCGAGTTAGGTGTGGGTTCGCAGCAGAGCTGCACTCCCAGCATCGGCAGTCTCTGTTGCTCAATTGCATGTCTACTCACCTATTCCCTCAACACCCGCAGCCACAGCAGGCGCGCTTGGTGATCCGAGCCATACGACTCGTCGGTGGTCTTGTACGAACCATCGATCAACTCGACGCGGCCCTCCGTGTCCTGCTTGAAGAAGATGTGGTCGGTCGGGAACGGTGCGCGGGTGATCACTCCGCCTGAGGGCGGTGATCCCGGGAAGTCTGATCTCAATCGCCGCAGGGCGGTCTCGTCATCGGACCAAGTGTTGGCGTCACCAGCAGCGATGGTTGCGATGGAGGGCTTTGCGTCGAGTGACCGTTCTGCCTCGACGACCGCCAGCGCCTCGACCATACCTTGCGCCTGACGAAGGCGGGTCGAGTTTCCTGTCGTCAGCGTGCGGTAGAACGTCGACGATACGCTGAAGTGAAGGTTGAGCAAGCGAAGGCTGTCCCGCGTCTCGCTGCGGACAGTCGCCGCCACGGCCACCTTTCGGGATCCTTCGAACGGCAGCTCGATGGCGATGAAATCGGAGAGGGGCAGGGTCGAGAGGATCGCGTTGCCTCGATCCTCAAGTTTGCCGTCGGTTTCCACGATCCCGTTCCGCATCGATGGAACGTAGAACAGAGCCAGCCCACATCCTCTGGCGATCTCAACGACATCCGTGTGTTGCCCTGGCCACGGATCCGGCACTATGCGTGGCGGCACGTTTCGATCGTCCGGGACGACCGGCACTTGCTCCGACAGCCGCCGGGCCTCTTGGAGCAAGACCACGAAGTGTGAAAGGCGTCGTGACCGATACGGTTCCGTGCGGCAGTCCAATCCGAGCTCCTGCCGTAGGAATCCCTCGAGGTCGCCGCCACCGACGTTCACATTCCAAGTCACAACCGCCAACGAGTCACCGCTTAGCCAATCACCGTATCTTGTCGCCGGCAACGAGTCGATCACTGAAGGACCCACAGTCGCACACCACTGGGCGAGTTTCCAACGATCTCGTTCTTGACTGGGGCCGTACCAGGCGATGATGGAGTCCGCAGCACCCAACGCCGCACCCTGGCTCGGACAGACGGGCCCGCTGGGTTGCGGCTCCATTGAGTACTCCGTGGTGCAGCCGAACACCGCAGCAACGGCCACGACGAGCAGGCTTACATGCAACCATGGAAGGCTTATGATACCACGGTACATTGTCTATATCCGAATCGTCACAGGTAGAACCAGTTCGGGGCTGCCCTTGTTACTCTGAGCGTCAGCCGCATCGATCACCCAGCTGGCAATGCCGCCGACGGCCATTCCGGCGATCGCCATGCCGACTCCATCGGCGAACTCAAACGACGGTATCAACTGCCAGAGGACCGCACCGGTGAAGGTCCCGGCAGCGAAACCTATGATCGCGCCTTTCGGCGAGGCTCCGATGGCCGCACCGCTTGCGCCGAAGGTGAGGATGTCCTTGAAGCCGTAGTGGGGCACGACGCGCTGCAGCACGGCTCCAACGGCCGACCCAATGATCAGGCCGTAACCGGCTCCTCGCAGGCGGTCCTCGACGAATTCCTCGCTCGCATCGCCCAGGTAGAGCCCGCTCACCAATCCAATCGCGCTGCCCGCCACAGCCGAAACCCGCACGCACTTCACTCCGGCCAGCGTCTGGGTGCAGGGTATGAGGCTGCCGGTCAGGGCGAGCATTCCTGAGGAGTAGAGGCCGAGGGCGCCGCCGGCGAAGGTCGACCAATCGGAAGCAGCGTTCTCCTGAGCGCCCGCGGGCGCGGCGGTCAGAAAAAGAAGGAGAGTGCAGAGCATCGCTGCACCCTCCTTCCACCTTCCGAATGTCGAACTGCCGCGACTTAACCTGTCCAAAACCGCCTAGAAGCCCTCGCGGCCGACCTGCCAGACGCCGTAGAGCCGGATCTGGGGATTTCTTTGCTGCACGTAGTCGTCGCAGACGTCGCACGTGTAGTAGCTGTCACGCAAGAACACGCCGGCATCCGCGCCCACGCCGAACCCTCGGGAAATGGGGACTCGACCTCGGACGAACAACCAGTGCACGTAGTGGTGCGCGTCGTCGCCCTCGTTGATCGAACCGTTCAGAGTTTTCAGATAAGTCAGGCGGTACCGCAGAGCCAGCACATCGCGGCCCTTGAGGGTGAGGGCCGCACCGAGAGCCGGGCCACCGCCGGTGCCGAAATCGTACTCGCGAAGTCGCTCCTGATCGAACTCCGGTGGAAACTCCGCGATGAAGGCAAAATCGGAGTTCACCGCACCCATCAGCATCCAGTACAGACTCAGGTCGGTCCGCAGATGCCAGTTTTCGGAGAACAACCAGCGTGTGTTGAGCGAGCCCGCAAAGCTCTGGCCGCCGAACTCGTACGCGAAGTTGTTCATATAGTCGTAGTCCTGGGTGAGCGTAAAGGCGTGGTGGACCTTGTCCGACACCTTCAGGTCCTTCGTCCACAGGTTACCTTGAATCTGAAGGCGACCCAGCGTCTGCTTTTCGGAGAAGTTGACCTGTAGTGACATGAGGAAGAAGTCGAACGGCTTACGGTTCTCGCTGCTGAACGGGCTACCGAACGCGTAGTCAACCTCGAAGAAGGCGTTCGTCTGAGTGCTATCGTCGATCGACTTCCCTTCCCCAACCACTCTCACACCCGCAGACAGCTGGTTGGACATCGACGATGGCATACGTTCGTCAGGATTCGGCCCGACCTCCGACCAGCGACCCGAGACCAGCCGATTGAAGCCGCGCAGCGGACTGATCAACAACGCGCCGATCTCGCGCCAGGTTCGCTCGGACCCCGTGGCGGTGTTGTCGAGCACCGTGCCCGAAAGCCGGTAGAACGTCTCACCGATGGCAATACCGCCGATGCTGGTGGCGATCCAGTCATTGCTGGACATCGGGTGGGTCTCGCCACAGCACTCCCACATGAAGCTTCCGGCGATGGCGAACGGAGCCGACTGCCAGTAGTTGAAACCGTTGGAGCGGGCCGCCGAGTAGTACATGCTGCCGTGATAGGGGTGGGCGAACATGTTGGTAGTGAAGTGATTGTCATCCCAGACGAAGCCGGTCTTGATGTTGTCATACCAGCTACGCGGGTTCACCTGCGTGAAGGCGGCACCCCGTATGTACTCGTTGAACAACCATACGACGTTATTAACCGCGACGACCTCGCCGATAGCCAATCCCCAATTCCGCTTCACACCCCAGGCGTCCACGCCCTGAGCGGGGACGGGTGCGGATATGTGACTTTCATCGGCGAGCAACAGGTCCGGTACAAGAGCCAAGACCGAAGACTCGGCAGCCGTCGTGGAATCTGGTTCCGACCTACCGTCGCTTGAGTCAAAGCGGATGACCTTAAATCCGGCCGCTGAAGCTTGGGCGAACACCGATCCCGCAGCCATCAAGATCAGACAGAAGGCTGCGAGCGCCGCTCTCGTGAGACTTCCCCTGGCGGCGCTCACGGGTCCCACCTCAAGCCAAGACGGACCGTCCATGCGTTCCCCTTACCGGTCGGCTCCAATCCGATTGCGCTCAGGTCGACCTCCTCTGTCGAGATGAAGCTGAAGCCGGCCGACACATTGATGGCGAACTGTTGAGAGAGGGCGAACTCAGCGCCAGCCAGGAGGCCACCTTCGAATCCGTTGACAGCGTCGGCCGCATTCTCGCCTTCTTCATCGGCATCCTCGGCCGAGTCCGCAACGGTATCCGGCGGGGCGAATGTGTCACCCTCGGGTCGATAGCGAACGCCGCCGATGCGAACCTGCAGGTACGGCAGTATGCGCGTGCCACGCTTGATCATCCAGGTGGCATAGAGGTTCGCACCCACCTGGCTGACGCTCTCGTCGAAACCAGACACGTCGAGCGATACCAGATTGAAGGCCAATCCGTAGCGGAAACTGCCGGCCTGGTAGGCGAAGGCGTACTCGCCAACGATCCCGCCATCGAGCAATTGGCCGAGATCGCCCCCCATCTCCTTGTAGCCCAGCTCGAATCCGAAGACGAATCCATTGTACTGGGCTCGAGCCTCGGACGTCCCCATTGCAACGAAGGCAGCCAGCGCGACCAGGGCTACGCGAACGCGTTTACTCAACTTGGCCCTCACTTTCGCTTGAGGTTCGGTGAGGCGTCATGGCTGTAGCGCCACAGGGACCTGTGACGCCAAGGAATAATAGGGTCTAACATCACGCACGCACCAGTCTGTGGGCTACGGCCCGCAGACGAATCTTCCCACTTGCCAAACCCAGGAGGCGCCGCAACATTGCCCCGCGGTTTGCGCAGTTACAGGATGAATACGGATCTGTGACCATTGCCAGCGAGTGCGTTACCTTGACTCCCGCAACACGTCCACTCACCATACCGCCGACAGTCGCCGGACATCCCATCGCTCGCATATTCGCGGTGGTTGCCCTGTTGTTCGTGTTCCTCTTGGGCGTCAATGGTCTGGGCGACGCATTCAAGTCGCTGGGCGCTCAAGTCATCGACTCGTTCTTCGCCGCGACCAGCAATCCCTTCATGGGCTTGATGGTCGGTATCCTGGCGACGACTCTGATGCAAAGCTCCTCGGTCACGACGTCGTTGATCGTGGGTCTGGTCGCCGCACCAGAGAACCCTCTGCCGCTTGTGAACGCCATCCCTATGGTGATGGGGGCGAATATCGGGACGACGGTGACCAACTCCATCGTCTCGCTGGCCCACATGGGGCGGAAGCAAGAGTTCTACCGTGCCTTCTCGGTGGCAACGTGCCACGACTTCTTCAACTTCATGGCGGTAGCGATCTTACTGCCCCTGGAGTTGACGACTCACTACTTGCAGCGCACCGCCACCTGGCTATCGGGGCAGCTCACCGGCCTGGCGGGCGGTGTCACCTACGACAGTCCCATCAAGGGTGCCCTCAAGGCGGCCCTCAAGCCGATTAAAGGAACGATCGAAATCGTCGGCGGCTCAGAGCGGCTTCAGGCCGTCATACTAATCTTGGTATCGGGAGTGCTGATCTACATCGCGCTAATGCTGTTGGTCCGTGTGATGCGCGGGGCGATGCATTCGCGGGTGGAGAGCATCGTGTCCAGGGGACTGCACAAGGCGCCGATCTTTGCCATCCTGGTGGGCATCGCGGTCACGGTGATGGTCCAGTCCAGTTCGATCACGACTTCTCTGCTCGTCCCGCTCGCGGGCGCTGGATTGATCACGCTGGCCCAGGCCTTCCCGATCACGATCGGCGCCAATATCGGGACGACGATCACGGCGCTTCTCGCAGCGCTGGCGGCCACGGGACCCAACGCGCGCTGGGGCATCACGATCGCCATCGTCCACCTGCTGTTCAACGTGAGCGGCACGCTGATCATCTATCCTTTTCAGCGCATACGTGAGATACCTCTATCGCTCGCTCGGCGGCTGGCTGGGGTTGCAGTTCGGTCGAGGAGATACGCTCTACTGTACGTGGTCGGTTTGTTTTACGGCCTGCCCGCGGTGCTTGCGGTGCTTGACCGACTTCTTACATGGTGAAATCGGAGACTAGCCATGCTTCGTGAACTGCTCAGCATCTTCCGCTCGGAGAAACCGCTGGCCGAAATGGGTCAGAACTTCACCGAGATGCTCAAGACGAGTTACGAGATGACGGTCGCGGCGGGCGACGTCTATTTCGGCGACTCGGAATCGCCGGAGAAGCGCACCTTCATATACGAGCGAGACGTCAAGGTCAACAAGATGGAGCGAACGATCCGCAAACAGGTGATTTCCCATTTGACGTTGGCCGGGACCTCCGCCTCCTTGCCCTACTGCTTGCTGCTGATGAGCCTGGTGAAGGATGTCGAACGGCTGGGTGACTATGCGAAGAACCTCTCCGAGGTCAGGGACTATCACCCGGATCCGCTGCCCGACGATGACTTCGTCGGTGAGTTGCGCGAGATCCGTTCGGGGACCGAGGCCGCGTTCGAGTCTACCGCAGACGTATTCAGCACCTCGGATCGAACTCGCGCGCTCGAGTTAACCCGAGGAGGCCGAGAGATCACACACCGGTGCGATTCCCTAATCGAGCGTGTGGCAAGCAGCGCGTACAACGCTCGCGAGGCCGTGGCCGTTGTCATGGGCGCTCGCTACTACAAGCGAATTGCAGCCCATGTACTCAACGTGCTGTCCAGCGTAGTGATGCCGCTCCACAAGCTGGACTACTACGACGAAGACGTGCTGGAGCTCGACGAAGACTGAAGGCGGCAGATTACCTTGCTCAGATACGAAGAGAGCATCGCCATACAACGCCCGGTGGACGATGTGTTTGATTATATGCAGGACATCCACCGCGAGCACGAATGGCAGCCGAACCTAAGAGAGGCTGAACAGATCCCCGTTGGCGAGCCGGGCGTTGGCACAGTGAGACGCTACGTCAGCGAGTTCATGGGGAAGCGCTTCGAGAACGTCTACATCAATACCGTCTACGAGCCCAGCCAAAAGGTCGCATACAAGACGGCGCCCGACTCCGACACCCAGGCGGTCGGCGAGATCATCTGGGAATCGGTGGAAGGTGGCACTAAGGTCACCATGCGGGTGGAGGCGGACCTGGGCGGCCTGCTTCGATTCGTGCCCAACAGCCTCGTCCTTTCACTGGCGCGGAAGGAGCTGCTGGAGACTCTGGGCCGCCTCAAGGCGATCCTAGAGACAGACGGGTAGCTCCGCTCGCCACGAGCAGGCGCCAAGAGGGCCCCGCAGCTCAGGTTGCGGAGCCCTCTATCAGCCGCGCTCGATTGCGCGATCAACTAGTTGAGCAGATACGAACCACGGGCATAGAGCTGGAAGCCCGAATTCTAAGCGCTTCCCCGTCCAAACGTGCCCAGCACGATATCCCACAACGGACTGCTCACGCCGTAGTCCCTCGTCGAATCGCCATAGTGGTGGCGGAAGTGCTGCTTCTTGAGATACAGCATGATCCGCCCGCGGAGCGCGAAATGATGCACCGCGTAGTGGATCGTGTCGTAGACCAGGTAACCGAATACGAAACCGGCGAATAGCGCCGGCGCGCTGTAGGCGCCAAAGATCAGGCTGAACGCCAAGAAGAAAACGATAGCTAGTGGAATACTCAGCGATGGAGGCATGACCAGGCGCTTGGTGTCGTTGGGAAAATCGTGGTGTACGCCATGGGCAAGAAAGTAGTGCTTTTGCCGAAGCGTGGTCAGGTGCTGGAGCGCCGGTTCGCCGTCGGGAAGTTGGCTGACGATCACCCTGACCTGATCCTCGAGTTCGGGCGTCGCGTGAAACACGAAGCGGTGAACGAAATACTCGGCCACCGTCCACATGAGGATCCCGCCTAAGAAAAGCAGGCCAACGCGACTGAGATCCAACCCTCGGGAGAAGCTCAAGTAGAGCGTGACTCCGATGACCGGAATGAAGATCAGATGCGGAACCACCGGGTGGACGTGCGAGAATAACTCGAGGAAGTCGCTCTTAAAGATCCGGACGGAAACGTCCTTGTTCGAAACGTACTTCTTAGCCATCACACACCCCTTGCGGTGTTAATGTTCAATCGATTTGGGGGCATTCGCCATTCCTATAACTGCCAGGATGCCACCACAATATAAGCAGATCGCCCCCAACGGAAGGCCCAGACCCACCTGGCGCAGCGGGGGACGACCCCAGGCTGCGAAAGGCCCCACCACCATCACGGCAGCCTCGGTTCGTTGACGGGTAGGCTCGGACACCTTAGTCTCACCGCTCTCGGCTGGTGGCAGAGTCCAGCCAACTTCTGACCGATTCTACTGAGTCGATGACGCAGAACAGCGACGAGAAGACCGGGCTGGTCGGCCGTATCTGGCGCTCTATCAACCGAGGGCCGCTCTACCCTCGAGATGATCGCGAGCGGAAGTGGGTCGTGGTGAACAATCTGATCCTCCACCTTCGGCCCCTTCAGCTGCCGCGGAAATCGCTGAAGTACACTCATACCTTTGGATTGGGCGGGATGTCGCTCGTCCTATTCCTCCTGCTCGCCGCGACGGGCATCCTGCTCATGTTCGTCTACGAGCCATCGCCGGAGGGCGCCTATCAGTCGATCCGAAGCCTCGAGAATCAAGTGCTGTTCGGAAGACTGGTGCGCAACATCCATCATTGGAGTGCCAACTTCCTCATCGCCGTGGTCGCCCTTCACTTGCTGCGGGTTTACTTCACCGGGGGCTATCACGTACCACGCCAGTTCAACTGGATCATCGGTCTCGCGCTGCTCCTCTGCGTCCTGATCTCGAACTTCACGGGATATTTGTTGCCCTGGGACCAACTGTCGTACTGGGCGATCACCATCTGCACCGGCATGATCGGTTACGTCCCCTACATCGGAGCCTGGCTGCAACAGCTGATTCGAGGCGGCCCGGAGACCGGGCAGGCGACGCTGATCAACTTCTACACGTTCCACACCACCGTCATCCCGGTCCTGTTGATCCTGCTAATGGCCTGGCATTTCTGGCGAGTGCGCAAGGCGCACGGAGTCGTATATCCTCGTTCGCCTGGCGAAGAGCGGGAGGCGAAGCCCGAGACCGTGCTCACGCTTCCGAACCTGCTGCTGCGGGAGGTCGTCGTCGCGCTTTGCCTTGTCGCCTTCATCATGGTGTTCTCGCTCATCTTCAACGCCCCGTTGGGAGATGCGGCGAATCCTGGGATGAGCCCCAACCCCGCCAAAGCGCCCTGGTACTTCGTGGGAATCCAGGAGCTACTACTCCACTTCCACCCCCTGTTCGCGGTTGTGATCATCCCGCTGCTGGCTGCGGCCACGTTGCTTCTGATTCCGTACCTCGATTACGGGGATGACACGGCCGGTATCTGGTTCATGTCTTACAGGGGTCGACTTCTGGCCGTGATCGCGGCCATCACCGCCTTGGCCGTCACACCGCTGTGGATCGTCCTTGACGAGTACTGGCTGGACCTGGATACATGGGTGCCCGGCGTACCGTCTGTAATCGCCAATGGTCTGATCCCGGCTGGCGTTTTGTTGGCAGGCCTCATTGGCTTCTACATGACCTTGAAGAAGAGACTGTCCGCTTCGAGAGACGAAACGATCCAGGCAACGTTCGTGCTGCTGACCGTAGCTTTCGTCGTCCTGACGGTGACGGGTGTCTGGTTCAGGGGAGCCGGTATGGCATTGGTGTGGCCATGAGCAAGTCGCGCAAGAAGACATCGCACACCAAGGATCCGGTCCTGCCGAAGGCGGAGCCGGTCTCCGCGGAGAACACGCCCTCTCGCCGACGCTTCTTCTGGCAAGTCTGGCTAGCGCTAGGTGGTCTGGCCGTATTGGAGTATGTGTGGCTGGTTGTCGAATTCCTTCGTCCACGAGCCATGTCCGCGGTGGACGAAGCCAACATAATCATAGCCGGCCCCGTCGAGCGCTTCGAGCCCAACTCGGTGACCGCCTTCCAGGAGGGCAAGTTCTACCTTTCGAGGCTGCAGAACGGTGGCTTTCTGGCCCTTTCGCGTGAATGCACGCACCTGGGGTGCACCGTGCCCTGGGTGGCGGACGAAGGCAGCTTCGTCTGCCCGTGCCACTCATCGGCTTACGACGACAAGGGCGAGGTACTGAGCCCCCCGGCCCCGCGACCGCTCGATCTTTACGCCATCCGGATTGAGAATGGGATCGTAAAGGTCGACATCAGCAAGCCATTGAAGCGCAGCGCGTTCGACTACGCACAGGTCATGCGACCTTGAACGGCGACCCGATGATCCGCTGGAAGGTAACGGGGCTGATCGCCACGGCGGTGATCGTCCTCAGCGTTCCGCTCCACGCGATCAAAGAGAGTCGTAACCGAGCGGAGCGATTACCGCTCAATACAGTGGTGGCGGCTACGTTCGTGGGCCGAGACCACTGCATCGACTGTCACGAAGAAGGCTACGAGGCCTGGCGCGATTCCGACCACGACAAGGCCATGGCCGTAGCTAGCGACAGCAGCGTCGTCGGCGACTTCGATGACGCGGAGTTCGAGTACGGCGAGATCTACGCGCGCTTCTATCGCCGGGACGGCAACTACTACGTCTACACGCAGGGGCCAGACGGCGAACTGGCCGAATTCGAGATCGCCTATACGTTCGGGTTCGAGCCGCTGCAACAGTACCTCATCCCCTTTCCCGGCGGCCGACTGCAGTCGCTGACGATCGCGTGGGACACCGAGCGCGGCGAGTGGTTCTACCTCTATCCCGGACAGGAGATACCTCCCGACGACTGGCTGCACTGGACCCGCGGCGCACAGACCTGGAACGGCATGTGTGCCGAGTGTCACTCCACCAACCTGAAGAAGGGATACGACGCCGAGGCGAAGACGTTCTCGACGACCTGGTCCGAGATCGATGTGAGTTGCGAGGCCTGCCACGGACCGGGCTCGCTCCACGCAGCGTGGGCGGAGATTCCGCCCATGGGCCGTCCAGAAACCGAGAACTACGGGCTCGTTGTCCAGACATCGAGCATCACGTCCGAGCAGCAAGTAGAGCTCTGTGCTCCCTGTCACTCGCGCCGTACAGAGCTGGGCGACTACGACCACACGCACACCGACCTACTGCAGTACCTGGTTCCGGCTTTACTGAGGGAGGGACTCTACTACGCCGACGGTCAGATTCTCGAAGAGGTTTACGTGTATGCGTCGTTCCAGCAAAGCAAGATGTACCGCAACGGCGTGCGCTGCGGCGATTGCCACGACGTACACAGCTTGAAGCTGGTGAGAGATGGCAACGAACTGTGCCTGCAGTGCCACCGCGCCGACACCTACAACAGCTACGACCATCACTTTCACAAGGAGTTCCATGAAGGCCAGCCCAGCGACGGTTGGCTCTGCGTGAAGTGCCACATGCCCGAAAGGCCGTACATGGTCATCGATTACCGGGCGGATCACAGCCTTCGGGTACCGCGGCCCGATCTCACGCTGGAAATCGGTGTCCCAAACGCCTGCGGCGCCGAGGGCTGCCACGACAACCAGACGGTTGAATGGTCGGCCGGCTACTATGAGCGTTGGTATGGGGAGGCTAAGAAGCCTCACTACGGCACTGCGCTCGCCGCGGGGCGCGAAGGCCGGCCGGAAGCGGAGACCGAATTGATCCGTATGTCCGGTGACCTGCTCTTCCCTGCGATCGTTCGTGCGACCGCGCTATCGCTGCTGACTTCCTACCCTGGGGAGGAGAGCGCGGCAGCCGTAAAGCTGGCGCTGGCGGACGAGGATCCCTTGGTCCGCTACACGGCTGTGGATATCGTAGGCGCCGTCAGCCCCGAGGAGCTTGTCGATCTCGTGGCCCCGCTGCTCTTCGATCCGGTCAAGGCTGTCCGCCTGGAGGCGGCGTCGCGACTGGCTGGCCTACCCACCGAGTTGCTGAGAGCCTATCAACAGGAGGCGTTGGACGAGGCGCTGCGCGAATACCAGGAGGCAATGGAGTATTCGCTCGACTTTGCGTTCGCGGGACACAACCTCGGCAATCTGTACGTCAGCCTGCAGGAGCCCGAGAGAGCGGCGGGCTACTTCGAGGCTGCCATCGAGATCGACGATTTGTTTTATCCGGCGAAGGTCAACCTCGCCGTGCTCTACAACTCGATGGGCCGCAACGAAGAGGCCGAAGTGTTGCTTCGAGAGGTTCTGACCGAGTACCCCAGTGAACACGAGGTTGCCTATTCGCTGGGTCTGCTGCTGGCCGAGATGCAGCGCTATCCGGAAGCGGCCCAGTACCTGCGTCAGGCAGTGGATGGAATGCCGGAGAGGTCGAGGATCCAGTACAACCTGGGACTGCTGGAACAGACTCTAGGGCGCGAGGCCGAAGCACAGTCGGCCTTGTCGAGAGCCGTGGCCATCGAGCCCGACAACCTGGACTACCTGTACGCCCTCGCCGACCACTTTCTCAAGCGCGGCGAGCTCGCGCTCGCGCTAGAGATCGCGGAGCGGATGATCGCCACTCACCCAGACAATGATCTCGGCGTCCAGATAAAGTCGTTCATCGAGGTCCAGCTCGAGCAGGCCCCGGAGGGCCAGCGCTAGCTCGAAAGAAAGCCGGGCGCCCGGTCCTTCACCGCGCACCCGCCTTCGTTCCTATTCCTACTCTTAGTCGTACTCGTACTCGTGATCGTACTCCTGCTCTATCATGATCACGAGACCCGCTCAGGCCGCGTCCGATTCCACGGCACCCGCGACTGCCCTGGCCGCACTGCCCAGCGCGAATAGCCCCCAGCCACCGAAGATCAGCCGGATTCCGACCAGGATCCCGATTGCCCACACTCCCGAAACCGGCCACTGCCGCCAGATCAGGATCGCCAGCAGTATTCCGACGATGCCATCGAACACCGTCCAGCCCCAACCCCGAATCGGCTTCATCTGGAACCCGGCGATGAGCTCGGAGATACCGCTGATCAAGAAATACAAGGCGAGGAACCAGGTCAGCGCCAACAGGCCCTGCAGGGGCCGGGCGAGCATCCAGATGCCCGCCAGCATGGTCAATAGACCGATAACCGCCAAGAGGATGCCGCCATGACCTATTCCCAGCTTGAAGGCGAAGAGGAATTGTGAAAACCCACCGGCCAGTAGGAAGAGGCCTACGACGATGGCCACGGCGCCGCCTGCGGCGAGCGGCGTGAACAGCGCAAGGACGCCGAGAATGATCATGACGATGCCGAGCATTATGGCCAGGCCGGCGTTCCTTTTGACAGCCGAGGCGAGGTCAGACATGGGGGCTCCCTCCTATCGGGCGTTGAGGAATCTCAAGAGCGCTCGGGAACTTTTAATAATAGAGCCTTAGAACAATAGAGCAAGCGAAGTTGAAGTCGGCTTCGACACTGCAATCAGGTTCGATGTGGAATCAGGCGTCGGTCGTAGAGCATCTCTTTGATGGCCATGGTCTCAACGAATTCCGCACCGAATGCCGCCAGCGACAAAGCGAGGTCCGGGTCCACGACCTCGTAGAGGACCCAGCGCCACGGGCCTTTCCAGAGTTCTGCGTCGTCGGGTATGAGCATGTAGTCGCAGAAAAGGTACTCGGGCTGGAGCGCGTCCGCGGCTGTGTGCGTATTGTCGCTCCACTCGAACAGAACCCAGCCGATGGGCACGTTGCGGGACGATCGAGCATGTTCGAGAGCCGTCGGATCGAACGAGGCGATGACGCATTGCGGCAGGGCCGGATCCAGTTCGTCGAGCACTCGATCGACCATTCTGTCAACGCCGAATCTGGCCAGGCTCGCGCGTTTCAGTTCGACGAAAACCGTGGTCTCCGGGTGTTCGTGAAGCAGGTCGACGATCTCGCCCAGGAGTGGGATGCGTGTGTCGGTGAAGCGGCCGCCCAGACGAGTCTCCTCATTCACCTCGACCTGCATGATCTCGTTGATGGTCATGTCGTGGATACTTCTATCCATGCGGGCGGTGCGCCACAGATCGGCGTCGTGCAACAGCACGGGTACGCCGTCGGCCGTCATCTGCACGTCGAACTCGACATAACGGGCTCCCGCCTCGATGGCCGCGCGCAGAGCGGGCATCGTGTTCTCCGGATAGCGGAGCGCGTAACCGCGGTGAGCGACAAGCGTGGGCGGCTTCACGGTAACGTTCCTGGGAATGTGGACTCGCCTCATGGAAGCGGCGCCTGTATGAAGAGGAGTGGCGTCTAGCTCAAGACGAGCAGGGCGAAGAACGCTCCCACCGCCGCGATCCCCCAGATGTAGGCGCGCTGAACCCAGGTCGCGTACTCCTGAGCCAGTGGGCCCTCGCCAATCTTGTCCATTTCGCCGGCGACCTGTTCCAGCCGTTCCGGATCGTCGATATGGCGCCCCGAATCCTGAACCACCCCGGCGCTGGCATCCTGCATCTGTTTGCCGATCCCGGCGGCACGACCGGCACAGAAGGCCGAGGAGAGGGCGAAGGACAGAGAGAATAGTCCGAGGACCAGTACCATGATTACACCCTGGGTTTATCAGTTTGGGTCACGGCTAAAACGCGTTCAATTGGGCGGAATTGCGGCGATCATATTAGACGCCAGCCTGGATGGCGGCAAGAACCCGATGGACTATTACCCCGCCAAAGAACAACTCCAGCGAGATAACCAGCGGGACCCTTCCTCTCACGCTGCCCCCTCGGCCTGCGTTCCCTCGGTCCGCTGAGCATGAATCGACTGCGGGACCGCGCAGACGTAGACGGCCATAGCCAGTCCCTGGTGAGGCTACTGGTACTGCCTATCGCAACCGGGCTCGGGCTCCGCAACGGCGGGCAGCGAAGATCCGATCTGCCGCCCAATATGTGACGGATGGCTACACGGAGAACCCATTCCCGGGGTTGAGCCCGACCCAAAACATCAAGTATTACCTAACATATTGAAGCCTCCAGTTCGGTATGCTTTGTGCCTCCGAGCCTCAGCGGCGGTACCCCATCTTGAAGAAACCGATCCTCGTCGGCGGCCCCGGGGAGCCAACGCCGTTAACCCTGTCAAGGTTCTTGCCAGAGGTCCGGCGCCGCGCTATTTCAGGCGTGCGCGAAGGTTATCGAAGGAACCTGCCCCTCAACCGGCGAGGAGAGATTCGGCTAATGGAGAGTTCCGCGGTCAAAGTCTCGGACGCCGCCCTGGTGGGAGTGCAGGCGGTCCCCAAGGAGACGTTCCTCGGGAGTACGGTCGGCCAGAAGATGGTGATGGCGGTGACCGGGTCCTTCCTGGTCATCTTCGTCATCGGCCACATGATCGGAAACCTGCAGGTCTACCTGGGTCCCGAGTCGCTCAACCATTACGGCGAGTTGCTACGGGAACTGCTTCACGGCAGCTTCATCTGGATATTCCGCACCGCGATCATCACCGCCGTGGTGCTGCACGTCTGGGCGGCGATGGCGACGACGCTGGGCAGCTGGAAGGCCCGGCCCATCGGATATCGCAAGCAACAATACACGGACTCCACCTACGCCTCTCGAACCATGCGATGGGGCGGACCCATCCTGCTCCTCTTCATCATCTATCACATTCTGCACCTGACCACGGGACAGGTGCACGGCGAGTTCGTGCATGGCGACGTCTACAACAACGTTGTGTCCGGGTTCAGCATCTGGTGGGTTTCGGCCTTCTATATCTTCTGCATGATCGTGCTGGGCCTGCACCTCTGGCACGGTGTCTGGAGCATGCTGCAGACGCTGGGGCTGAGCCACCCGAGTTACAACGCGCTTCGCAAAGCGGTCGCCTGGATCATCACCCTGGTGGTCGTCCTCGGTAACATTTCGATCCCGGTGGCGGTGCTCACCGGCTTCGTGAGCTAGGGGGTGGGAGCCATGGAACTGAACGCCAAGATCCCCTCCGGGCCCATCGATCAGAAGTGGACGAAGCACAAGTTCGACATGAAGCTGGTGAACCCGGCCAACAAGCGGAAATACAGCGTCATCATGGTCGGCTCCGGGTTAGCCGGCGCCTCGGGCGCCGCCTCGCTGGCTGAATTGGGCTACAACGTCAAGTGCTTCTGCTATCAAGACAGCCCGAGACGCGCCCACTCCATCGCGGCGCAAGGCGGAATCAACGCGGCCAAGAACTACCAGAACGACGGCGACAGCGTGTTCCGGCTGTTCTACGACACGGTGAAAGGCGGCGACTTCCGCTCGCGGGAAGCGAACGTCTACCGTCTGGCTGAAGTCAGCGGCAATATCATCGACCAGTGTGTCGCCCAAGGCGTGCCTTTCGCCCGCGAGTACGGTGGCCTGTTGGACAACCGCTCGTTTGGTGGGGCGCAGGTCTCACGCACCTTCTACGCTCGTGGCCAGACTGGCCAGCAACTACTGCTGGGTGCCTACCAGGCTCTGGAGAGGCAGATCGGCCTGGGCCAGGTGGAGATGTACTCGCGGCACGAGATGCTGGACGTGATTGTCATCGACGGGATGGCTCGGGGCATCGTCGTGCGCAACATGGTGACGGGAGAGTTGGAAGTTCATCTGGCCGACGCCGTGGTCCTATCGACGGGCGGCTACGGCAACGTCTTCTTCCTGGCCACCTACGCCAAGGGCGCTAACGGCACGGCGGCATGGCGCGCCTACAAGAAGGGCGCGGCCTTCGCGAACCCGTGCTTCACGCAGATCCACCCGACCTGCATCCCGGTGTCGGGCGAATACCAGTCGAAGCTGACGTTGATGAGCGAGTCGCTGCGCAACGACGGCCGCATCTGGGTTCCCAGAGCTGTTGGCGATAAGCGTGCGCCGGGCGACATACCCGAGGACGAGCGCGACTACTACCTGGAGCGGATCTACCCCAGCTTCGGCAACCTGGCACCTCGGGACGTGTCCTCGCGGGCAGCCAAGCGTGTGGTGGATGAAGGGCGCGGCGTCGGTCCCACCGAGGTCGGCGTCTATCTCGACTTCGCCGACGCTATCAATCGGTTAGGCGAAGACAAGATCCGCGAGCGCTACGGAAACTTGTTCGAGATGTACGAGAGGATCACCGACGAGGATCCGTACAAGGTGCCCATGCGCATCTATCCCGCGACCCACTACACCATGGGCGGTCTGTGGGTGGACTACAATCTGGAGAGCACGATCCCGGGTCTATTCGTGGCCGGCGAAGCCAACTTCTCGGACCACGGAGCGAACCGACTGGGCGCCAGCGCCCTGATGCAGGGTCTGGCCGACGGCTATTTCGTGCTTCCCTACACCATGGGCAATTACCTGGGCTCCAATAAGTTCGAGCCCGTACGCGAAGACCACCCCGAGGTGATCGCGGCTGTCACGGGCGTCGAGGAGCGGATCCGGAACCTGCTGGCGCTGGAAGGTTCACGAACGGTGATGGATATCCATCGCGAGCTTGGCCAGATCATGTGGGAGCACTGCGGGATGGCTCGTACTAAGGAGGGACTGGAGACGGCGCTGCAGAAGATCCCGGCCCTGCGAGAGGAATTCTGGGAGAACGCCATCGTGCCGGGCACGTTCAACGAGCTGAACCAGTCGTTGGAGTACGCCGGCCGGGTGGCCGACTTCCTCGAGATCGGCGAGTTGATGTGCCGCGATGCGCTGACGCGCGAGGAATCGTGCGGCGCCCACCTTCGAGAGGAATACCAATCGGAAGAAGGTGAGGCGGTGCGAGATGATGAGAATTTCTCCCACGTTGCGGCGTGGGAGTACACCGGCGAGGATAGCGAGCCCAAGCGCCACATCGAGCCGCTGGAGTTCGAATACGTGGCCCTGGCGACACGGAGCTACAAATAATGAACCTCACACTACACGTTTGGCGACAGAAAGACGCGCGGACGAAGGGCCAATTCGTGAAGTATGAGGCCCCGGACGTCAGCGACGACATGTCCTTCCTGGAGATGCTCGACGTCGTCAACGAGCGATTGACACTCCAGGGAGAAGAACCCATCGCTTTCGACCACGATTGTCGCGAGGGGATCTGCGGGACCTGTGGCGTGGTCATCAACGGGCGCGCACACGGTCCCAAAGACCGCACGACGGTCTGCCAGCTGCACATGCGAAGTTTCAGGGACGGCGACGAGATCTGGATCGAGCCCTGGCGTGCGCGGGCATTCCCGGTAATCCGGGACCTGGTCGTCGATCGCACAGCCTTCGATCGCATCATCGCCGCCGGCGGTTTCGTCAGCGTTCGCACGGGATCGCCGCAGGACGCTAACGCGATACTGATCCCGAAGGTGGACGCCGACCTGGCGATGGACGCGGCGGCGTGCATCGGCTGCGGTGCGTGCGTGGCCGCCTGCCCGAACGCATCGGCCATGCTGTTTACATCGGCCAAGGTCTCGCAGCTTGCCCTGCTCCCCCAGGGGAAGCCCGAGCGCGAGATGCGGGTGAAGAAGATGATCTCGCGGATGGACTTCGAGGGGTTCGGCAATTGCACCAATCACGGCGAGTGCTCGGTGGTCTGTCCCAAGGCAGTCAGTCAGGAGAATATTGCGCGCTTGAATCGGGAGTACTTGCGCTCGACGGTGGTGGCGGATCGGCGGCCGGAGGATGCATCGGTCTAGGTCTCGTAGACAGTCGACAGCCGACGTCAGACGTTCGAGTTGAAGGGCGGCTGACGGTCGTCGATGTTCAACGTTGAACTTTCGACGCACGGGCGCAGGCTTTGCGTGTGCGGGCCTTCTCCCCTTCCCTTGACACCGGGCCGCGTTTTGGCGTGGCCTAGGTATGCCCTCCCCCAGTCGTAGCCCCTCGTTGCGGGGAGGCAGAGAATGAAAAAGGTTCTGATTTTCCTCATCATCGCGGGCGGAGTAGCTCTGTTCGAGCCCCGAAGCCGCCAGCAGATCATCGGTCGCTTCCCCTCCCTGATTGAGGCCACCCATCTACGCAAGGCAGAACGCGCAGTCAGGCAGATCGCGTTGGACGTCTTGAAAGTTGCCGATGAGACGGGGTTCTATCCGCGTTCGAGCGAGTTCGGCGTATAGCTGCAGGAGAATCGTCGCGGATCGAAGGACCCCTGGGGATCGAGCTACTACTTCGAGCTACATCCGGATTCGTTCGTGGTAGGATCGGCGGGCCCCGACG